>JACCDK011527138.1_pt1 | contig 31658 bp, 30 predicted proteins | sample 7445871 | NCBI WGS metagenome assembly JACCDK01 (sample SAMN15323436, study PRJNA562643) | freshwater metagenome | isolation source: river surface water | place: USA:Blue River Watershed | collected 2017-08-15 | reverse complement strand
GGCGCCCTTCCAGGCGGAAGTAGTCGATGCAGAGGTTTTCAATGGTGCGGTGGAGATAAGAAAGGGCGTGCTCTTCTGATTCAAGCTCGGGGGAAGCGAGCATGAACTTAATCAGTGAGTCTTGGGTAATCTCTTCAGACTTCGCTGAATCCTTCAATACGCGATTGGCATGCGCAAGTAGCTCAGAACGGTGCTCAGTGTAAAAAGCCCCCAGTTCAGCAACTGTCCATACGCTAACTGCCACTTTTCGGATCCTTCATTAACCGGTTTTGTCCTGCAGAGCCAGCCGTCGCTGCCTCTATCCCCTACTACGAATCCAATCTTAGTTTGTAGCGAGAAAGGGATAAAACGGACAATTCTAACTCAATCTTCGGATACATCCCAACTGGGGCTGAGGATAAATGATTCAAAATCTCCCAATTGTTCAGGAAATACTTCGTCTGCCAAGAAGGTTGCTGCTGGTGGGGCTAACTTTCTCGAGAAGAAGGCTTCCGAGTAGTGAACAGACGACTATTTAATAATTCAATCGGTTGAAGAAGTATTGGAATTATGGCGGCGCGCCAAAAGTATCAGGCACAAAATTGTTATCGAGTAAGTGTAACGACCATTACTTCCAACGTAAGCAATTGAACTCAGAATAATCCAAATTAGCATTGAAAAAAGGAGTGTGAAAGTCAACTCATCAAGAATAACTCCAGAATTTAACGTACGTCTATAGCGCATAATTGGAAAATAGAGCAAAAAAATACAAATGGCAGCCACCGAGTAAAGATGAAAAGTAATTCCAACCTCATAAAACACTCTAAATAAAGCAGAGATTTTTTCAGTCGTGGATTCTGCCGCAAAGAAGCCTAGTCCCCTTGTGTCTGAGCCAACAATTAGTTTCCCGGCAAAATGAATTCTATTTTGAAGGTATGTCACTGGATCTGAAATAATAATTTCAACCCAAGTAGACCTTAATTTTTCAAATTTTTTAAAATCATTTGGTTGAATCAACGAAAAATCTGTTTCTACGGCTGCTGCTGAAACTGTTCGAGGATTGCTCAAACTTATCCATGTATCGGGGCGGTAGAGATTGCATGCATTATCTGAAATCGCTTTTCCCTCACTAAATAAGTCTAGGGCAATTTTGGCTTTGAGTGCAGTCTCATTATTATTCGAATAACAATAAGACGATGCCACATCCATGAGCATAACCATCTGTTCAGGGTACGATTTTTGAAGTGAAATACTCTTTGTTATAGTCACTTCATTTGCTATGGGGAATCCCATAATGAGTATTGCTAAAACTACAGAAAGCAATTTGAATTTCTTAATTCTTGTCTTTCCTAATATCATGAAAATTATGGGTAATACAGCTGCAGAAACCCATGGTCTGAAGCTTAAAGAAAAAATGATTAAAACCAACGAGCAACAAAAAAGTTTTAGCGAAATATTCTCGCCAGCAGATTCAATCATCAAAGCTAGACCCAATACCAACAAGCTGAACATGAGTCCATCTCTGGTCATTTGTGAACTGAACATAAGTGCGGAATAAACAGCAATGAAATTTAGCCCTTTATTTTGAGTAATTCGGCTACTGGCACCAAGCATGATTACAAGGCCTAAGGTCGTCAGAGAAATCTGTACGAGTGCTAATACTACTTGCCATCTGATCCCGAAACTTGGGAAGTTTCCATAAACTAGAGATGAAGTGCCACCCCAAAAATCAAGTTTTGATCCAGACAAATAATTATTACGTGCATTTACGACATCTTCACCAGAAAATGTTGGAATCTGAAATAAGAATGTGAAGAATGAAATTACATAGATATATGAAAAATGATTTCGTATCAAGGTTGAAATTGGAACAGAAAAAGTTGCAAATGAAATCAATTACCCGCTCCTTTAGACGAATTCTTCCCCACTTGCTGTTTGATTTATGCCCAATTTATTATCATAAGTTTAACATTATATTTAATCATTTATCACTAGATATCAGCTCTGGATGGTAATTTTTTCATCAATTTGAGTTAGATTAACTAAGGGGGAAATTAATTATCTCTTGAGAATACTTGATATACCTATCAACGTTTTTCTGTAGTTCAATCCATTGCCAATTATGTATCTCACTAAAGGTTTGTGGAAACCCATCATTTGCCCATCTATTGCTGACCTCCAACTTCGTCCCCTTATTTAGAACCAGCCCAAGTTCAGCGTTGTCGGCAATCACAAAAAAATCACGATAGACAATTAGGCTGTCTTCAATTGTAAAGCTGACATTTCTGCCAATAGAGGATAGATATTCTCTTAAAAGATAGGACTCTGCAAAACGAAATTCAATCCTAGCGTTTTCTGCGAGTGGGCAACTCCAGTATTTCTGAAGGATCTCCGTACGTCCGAATTGAAATTGGTCAGTCGGAGAGTAAAGTCTGAACAGAAACGTATTGTAACTAGGAATTATGATTTTCTTCCCATTTTCTGAATAAGTCTCGAACAGAAATTGTAAGTATTCAAGCAAATAGTCAGCCGTAAGTATTCCATCACTTCTACTTTTAAGTACCAGACTCACGCCCATTTCAGATAAAGAATCTAAACCGTTTTTAGTGGAGACAATTTGTAGATTTATGTTTGAGGGTCCAGGAAATTCTGGTTGCTCGTTCTGGATCACATGAATCCCGAGGTTCTGTATTCGCTCAATATCTCGATGTCTACTACCCTGCCATGTGGAGAAAACAATTTTAGAGTTGGGGTAGAGAGTCCTATATCTTCGACATGAGACAAAAGTGACATCTGGAATCAGTTGGCCTTGAACAAGTATCCCAACCTTGTCGAATTTGGGATTACCTGTTCCCATCAAATGCTCAGCGATTTGCAGTCGTTTTACCCGATATGTTGTAATCGAATTATTCATTTCGTCAAACTTATTTAAGAAGGACAAAATCGTCTTGGCACCAATTCGTCTAATTATTTTTTGCACTCTCAGAGGCCCATCAGTTGTGCTTGTTTATCAAACTCAGGGATAGCTTGCCGGAGTTCCTCGAACGTTCCAGATTTTTCAATTTTCCCATTGTTCATATAGTGAATTAGATCCGATTCAATGACGGTAGACAGTCGATGCGCAATTATTACTATCGTGACACCGCCTTTTAAATTATGAATTGCACCAGAGATACTCGCCTCGGTGGTTCCGTCAAGTGCGCTTGTAGCCTCATCAAGAACTAGGAGTTTGGGTTTAGTAAACATGGCTCGAGCAATTCCCAAGCGCTGGCGTTGACCGCCACTGAGGTTTGTTCCCCTATCACCGACTTGAGAGTTCAGCCCCATCGGCAAACTTTTTACAAACTCCGAAAGCTGCGCCGTTTCAAGTGCATCCCAGATTAATCTCTCATCAACTAACTCTGGTTCATATCCTAAGCAAACATTTTCTTTAATTGTTCCATTTGAAATCATCACATCTTGAGGTACGTAGCCAATTGCACCTGGCCATTTCTTTATCGCTTCAAGAGGGGCAAGACCTTGCATTAGAGCTATGCCCGTATCGGGTGCAAGAACACCCAGAATTACATCGACGACTGTGGTTTTACCTGCTCCCGAGGGGCCGACAAACGAAACCACCTCGCCTTTTCTTATCTCAAGTGAGATCTGATCCAGAGCTGGATAATTCTTGGATGGATAACTTAAGGAGACATTACTTAACTTAATTTCACCTGAAAAGCCAGAATGTTCAAAGTTCAAAGTATCAACTGAGCCTGAAATATCCCTAATTTCCCCAAGCTCTTCGATTACATCCAATGTTGGGGACGCTGAACCAATATTTGTCTTGATTCTGATGGCACTCTGTTGCAACCTAAGAATCGCAGGAGATATTCGCGTACTGGCTGCCATGAATACTGAGAGCACTGCAATTGCACGAGCTGCGTCGTTAACTGAAAACTGTATTGCCGCTATCGCTAATGAGCCCAAAACTACAGTTACCTCAATTACATATTTGCTGATGTTGGGCATAAATGCTCCTTCAGCGCTGACTCCCGCCAAATCAAATCTCAAGCGGCCCAACTCTCGAGCATAGAAATTACGCCGGTTTCTAACAACAATTTCTCTATAAGAGTTTAACACTTCAAGAATCTTTTCAGAAGTTTTGATTGAAATTATCCGCGTCTGCTCTCCAAGTTGAACAGCTCGTACTTGTAATAACCGATACAAGACAAAAGCAATAGCCGAGAATGACACAAAAGTGCTTAGAGCCATCGTTGGATCAACTATGAACAAGCCAATTCCTAAAATTGTCAATAAAGAAACATCACTTATTACGAGAACTGTGGTGTTGAGTACCCCCATTGTGATTGAATCGACTCCCGAAGTGACCAAGTAAAGAGTCTGTTGCATTGACCTTGCTTGAACGGAAATTAAGGGTTGTGCTAAGACTTTCGCTATCAAGTTCGCAGAAATTGCGGCGCTTCTACGTGAAAGGAAAAAAATAGTTTTTCTCACAAATATGACAGAAAAAATCGTTTTGAAGATTAGAAAAGCCGCCGCAAGTAAGCCAATAACAAATGCTTGTATCTGCAAATTTTGGTTTTCGAGCTGTAGCATCTCAAGAACTGCGAAGACACGGTTACCGGGAGCCTTAGATTGAACTCCCGTAACAGCTAACGCACCCAGGATTCCCACAAGTGCCACACCGACAAGATCTAGGAGCCCAAATAAAATTTGGATAACGATTACTGCAACAACTTTTCTACGATCAGATCTTGAAAGAATTCTAATTGAGCGCACGACCACAGAGTTCTTAAACATTGAGTTGACACCAATCTTTGACATCAAAGTCTACCTCGCATAAACTCACAAAAGTGGTTCTTATAGTAAGTTATCTGTGTGCGAAAGAAACTGCTAATTGCCACTGGGATATATCCACCAGAGGCTGGAGGCCCAGCTAAATTTGCTGAAGAATTTGGGAATTGGTTGATTTCCGAAGACTTTGATGTTCGGTTGATTACCTATTCGGACGAGCTTCCCGAGAATGATTCAAGTTCAAGGATACCAATCTCAAGAATAAGTCGCTTTGATATCTTGCCGTGGCGAATTGCTAGATTTGTTTATCGACTCGGAGTCTTGCAGAAAGATTGTCAGGGAATCTTGGTAATTGGAGCATTTATCGAATCATATTTGGCTTCAATTATTTATAGTTTTCCCTACATTGCAAAAGTTCCAGGTGATATTGTCTGGGAACGTGCCAGCAACAATAAAATCACAGAATTGGGCATCGAAAAATTTCAAGATCAGAAATTAAACTTCAAATATAGACTTTTTAGAGCACTGTTCACAAGAAGTTTGAAACGTGCTGAGATCGTCATTGTCCCTTCCATGGGACTTTACAAACTTTGCTTAAGATGGGGCGTTTCAGAATCTAAATTGAGGTTGATTTATAACTCTGTTGATTCAACAACCCTGATGGTCAAAAAAGAGACCAAAAAGGTATACAACCTCATCACGGTCTGTCGGTTGGTTTCTTGGAAAGGTGTTGATGAATTAATCAAATACGCTGCAATAAGAAACAAAAGATTACTAGTCGTCGGAGATGGGCCGGAAAAGGCTCATCTGGAAGCAATGGCAAATTCGCTGCAGGCAGATGTGAACTTTGAGGGAGAAGTTTCACATCAAAGAGTCTTAGAATTTCTTTCCATGAGTGAACTTTTTGTACTTAACAGTCGTTATGAAGGTCTACCTCACGCATTAGTTGAAGCAAGAGTTGCAGGAGTACTCTCAGTCGCCAGAGCCGGAACAGGTTCGGCTGAAGTGATCAATGACGATCGAGATGGCTTCCTAGTGCGCCCTGACCGCTCACTTGAAGAAACGCTAGATATTGCCATGCAAATGGGACCGAGTTCTGAATCTATGATTGCTTTGGCTCGAGAGGATTCATTCAAGCGATTCAGTAAAGAAACGAACTTTCCTCAAATTCTAAATCTTTTTTTATGGGAAGTCTGATGAAAAAAGTTATATTTCTGCAGTCGAAGTTGCCAACCGAGGAAGTCTTACTACGGCCAATTGCACTGCGGTGGAAGTCGTATGGGGAATTGCTCCGAGAACGGACAGTGCCTGCAGATATTTGGGTATTTACCCCCAGGCCTTTATCGGTTGAGGCGCAAAATGTAATGGAAATGTCGTCAATGCAATTTTTTCCTTTAGTCGAAAATACGACGTCACTTATCATGCGATTGAGAGCGCTCTACCAAGAAATATCAAACAGTAAAGAAAAAGTGACCTTAGTTTGTGGAGATATCCAGCAATCCTTTCTCATTGCGCTACTCCTAAAACTGCTTTGCCGACATTTGACGCGTATCCAGATTCAATTTCACGGTGATACTTATACCTTTCGTTCGGCTTATGGAATGGTAGGAATTGCGAGAGTGTGCTTATCGCGACTTGGTATTATGCTTTCAGATTCAATCAGAATCGTTTCAAAATTTCAGGCTGACGAAATAGTTCAAATTTCACCAAGCTCAAAAATTAAGTTGGTGCTTGCGCCAATTCCTATAGACTCATCAAGAGTGGCTAGAGTCTCCAAGCCGAACAGATTTGATATAGCCTTCATTGGTAGGTTGCATCCTGAGCGTGGAATATCGGAATTAATTGAAATTCTCAGCAAATTGCTCACTGAAAAACCTGGGACTCGCGTCGTTATCGTTGGCGATGGCCCACTTCGAGAGAAAGTCGAGTTGGAATTAGCGCCCTGGGTGAAAAATTCCAACATTTCAATTCTCGGATATCTTTCAGGTGAAGAGATTCGAAATATTTATGAATCCACAAATTTACTTCTTTCAACAGCACCAAAAGAGGGTTATGGGCTAACGCTTCGTGAAGCGGCGCTTAGTAATCTTTATGTGATTGCCCATGAGTCAAAGGGGGTTGTGGAAGCCCAAGAAAATTTTCAGTCAAGAATCGAGTCGTATTCCAATGTTGAGGAAGCAATCATCTTAATTAGGCGAAGATTAGATGAACCTGGAGAACCAACAGAAGAAAAATTTAATGCAGAAACCCAAGTCAAAAGTGATGAAGAGGGATTAGACCGACTTCTAGAGTCCTGGATGGCAGATTAGAACGTGGACCTGACCCAAGCGCTGAGCTGTGCCCTGATCTCTGGTTGCTTAACCCAAGCAATCGTCAATTCAACTCCCTGATTCAAGTCCACAACTGGGATGATCTGCGCCAACTCGTGCAGTCGAGATACATCAGCGTTGGTGTACACCGTATCATTAGGATTACTTTGTGATTCAGTCAAAATCGGAGCTGACTCAAGCTGACTACTGATTACCGTAATCAAATCGTTGAGTGAATGCGGTTTACCTCCGCCGATATTTACAACATCCGAATAACCTGGAAGTCGACTTTTCAATTCTACAGTTAATCCCTGAATCGCCTTGGTAATATCATCGATATAGGTAAAGTCTCGCTTAACTTCGCCGCCGCCGTATTTTCTGAATTCTGAACCATTTAGAACTGAATCTATAATTCTGAAATATGCCATGTCGGGTCTTCCCCATGGACCATAAACTGTAAAGAAGCGCATTCCCCTTGCACGAGTGTTGCTGTTGCTCACAAATGCCGATGCAAGAATCTCGTTCGCCAATTTCGTCGCGCCGTAAATACTTATAGGGCGGATTGAAAAATCATCTTCTCGGTATGGTAAACGTGTAGAATTACCATAAACACTTGAAGAGGACGCGTAAAGAAAATCCGGAATGTTCTCTTCGACAGCAGTTTGTAATACATTTGAAAAAGCCACTAGATTATTCTGAATGTACTCATAACTTTTTCCAAGCGGGGTTCTAACACCAGGCTGCGCAGCCAGATGAATAATCGTATCAGGCTCAAATTCTCGAATAACTCTCTGAACTACTTTTAAATCAATGAGGTCTTCATTCTCCACCTCTACGCCTTTGGGTTTCAGAAGATGGTCTACTCGTAATTTCTTCAGATCTGGGGAGTAATACGTGCTGAAGTTATCGATTCCAAGCACTCTGCCACCACTTATCGCCAATTTTGATGACAAGTTAGACCCAACAAAGCCTGCAGCCCCAGTAATTAGATATTTCACTGTTGCAACCTTTCGCCCACGACTCTATTTGATGACCCAAACTCTACACTAGAGTTGTGAAATCGAATTTGACCTTGTTGGTTTTTAACTTTGTGATGGACAAGGATGACCCGCTACTTTCACATCAAAATGAGGCGGTTTCTGAACTTTCAAGGGAATTTCAAAAAATTACTGTGATTACTGGAAGAATTGGTAATATAAATCCAAATCCAAAGATTCGAATACTCTCGACGGATTGGAATCCTGGTAAGCGATTTCGAAGTACTTTAAAATTATTCAAGATTGCTATTCCGGAAATCATTCGCGGCGACTTTGAATCTGTATTTTTTCACATGACGGACTTGCAATGTGCTTTGTTATCACCCTTAATTCGTATACGAGGGAAAAAGCAATTTCTGTGGTATGCACACAAGTTCAAGTCAAAATATTTAGTATTTTCATCCAAGTGGGTCGATGGAATAGTCACGTCAACAAATGGATCATGCCCACTCGTAGGAAATCAGGTTTACCCCATCGGTCAGGCAATTGACGATGAGAGGTTCAGACCAATTCCCTTTGATAATTTAGACATGAATAAGTTGATTCATATCGGGCGTTTTGATAGGTCAAAAAAAATTGACCTTCTGATTTCGGTTTCTAAGAAATTAAAGCAAACTTTTCCAGCAGTTTGCTTATCAATTATTGGGTCTCCTGCAAATTCTGAATCACGTTCTTGGGCGGATAATTTGATTCTACAATCCCAAATAGAAATTCAGGAAGGATGGATTAACTTTAAAGCTGCAATTCCAAGAGATAATTTCCCAATTGAGATGGCTCAGAGCGGTTGCTTCTTGCATGGGTATCTTGGATCACTGGACAAAACACTTATCGAAGCGACGATGTTGTGCGTGCCAGTTGTTACATTAAACCCTGAATATATAGGTATCTTCGGAACTTGGTCCAAAACTTCTAACCCAGATTTAGAAATTGAGTATCAAGCTTTGCGAGCCCTTGACCCAATTGAGATCAAGGCCGAGTTAGCAACTAGACTAAAAATTGCTCGTGACAATCACTCGCTCAATCATTGGGTTAGTCAACTCAAAGACTTGCTGGCGTAGTACATCATTAGACATATTTATGAGAAAGTAGGGCTATGAGAATTCTCTTGACTGGAGCTGCGGGTTTTCTTGGCTCACATTTGACGAATAAACTACTTGATTGTGGTCATAATGTATTAGGGATAGATGATCTATCAACTGGATCGATTACAAATCTCTCAAAACCGCTAAAACATCCATCTTTCCAGTTTGCCGAACACGATGTTCGGATTCCATTCAAAGCAGACATCGATGCGATTCTTAATTTTGCATGCCCTGCCTCTCCCAAAAATTATCAGTCCGATCCAGTTCGAACTATAGAAACGAACTTTCTGGGAATGATTAATATGCTCCATTTGGCCAGAGACACGGGGGCGCGAATTCTTCAAGCGTCGACCAGTGAAGTGTATGGAGATCCAACCGTCTCCCCACAACCTGAAACTTATTGGGGGAATGTGAATCCAATAGGGATTCGGTCTTGCTACGATGAAGGAAAACGTGCAGCTGAAACACTTTGTTTCGATTATAAACGTCAATTTGGTGTCGACTCCAGGGTGGTAAGAATTTTCAATACTTACGGGCCAAATATGGCTGTCGGTGATGGTCGAGTAGTTTCTAATTTTATTGTGCAGGCACTGCAAGGATTACCTATAACCATCTACGGTGATGGTTCACAAACGCGTTCTTTTTGTTACGTATCAGATTTAGTCGATGGAATTTATAGGATGCTGACAGCAGAAATACCTGTGGATAAGCCAGTTAATCTAGGTAACCCCATCGAATTTTCAATGCTGGAACTTGCCGAAAAAGTTATCCGAATAACTGGTTCATCTTCCAAAATTTCTTTCGAAAGGCTGCCCCAAGATGATCCGCGTCAACGTAAGCCTGATATTAGCTTGGCTAAAGTAATTCTGGATTGGTCTCCCCTTGTTGAAGTGGAGGAAGGAATTGCCCTTACGACTGAATACTTCCGGCGGGAGCTAACAGCTTGAAATCCGTTGTTCACGTAATAACCACAATTAATCGTGGTGGCGCTGAAAATCAATTGCTGGTGCTTGTAAAAGAGCAAATAATGCAAGGATTTGATGTTTCTGTCATTTATTTAAAAGGTGAACCGGAGTTACTCGCTGATTTCGAACTCGTGGGAGCCCGCGTTTTACATCAAGTTGCAAAATCGAAACTGTTTAAACAGCCGTGGATGATTCGAAGAATCGCAAAAAAGAGTCAAGCAATCATTCATGCACATCTCCCCAGGGCAGAGCTGATGACACTCTTAGTTCCAGTAGGTTCAACAACAGTGGTGTCAAGACACAATGCGGAATCATTTTTTCCTGGGGCTCCAATTTTCCTATCTAATTTCTTATCCAAGATTATTTCAGTTCGAGTGAAATATATAATTGCAATCTCTGAAGCAGTTCGAGAGTTTCTCTTGAAGCAAGGAGAGGTTACAAATAAAGATAAAATCAAAGTCGTACTCTACGGATATCAACAGAAGAAAATTACAAATACATTAATGCGCAAACCAAATAAAGACTGTTGGAAGATTGGATCAGTTTCTAGACTTTCTAAACAAAAAGATATTCCAACAATGATCAAGGCTTTCAGTAAAGTGCGAGAAGTAATACCAAAAGCGTCGATGGAAATTGTCGGAACAGGTCCACTGGAATCCAAAATGAAATCAATTACTAAAGAGATGAATCTGGACTCGGATATTCACTTTCTTGGAAGAACAGACAAGGTTATTGAATTTATGGAAAATCTAGATGTATTCCTTCTCACAAGTAAGTATGAAGGTTTTGGTTTAGTTCTTTTGGAAGCCATGGATGCTGGTGTCCCAATCGTCGCCTCCAGAAACTCTGCAATTCCAGAAGTTTTAGGATCGGACTTTCCTGGTCTATGTCAAACGGGAAATTTTGAGGAATTTGCAGAAAAAATTCTTCTGCTGAGAAACCCAAAATACATGTCGCACATTCTCCAAATACAGGCGGAGCGTTTAGCGATCTTTAGCTCAAAAATTATGGCTGACAAAATTGAGCGACTTTACTTTAAATAACGTAATACCAGTTTTTCAAAAGACAAATTTATTTCTTGCTGAGATATTTTTCTTTCATAAGTTTTGCTAATAGCTACTTCGTATTCCGACCTAAGATTAGAATCTCTCAATGAACGTATCGCTGATTTTAAAGCTTCTGGTGTAGCCTCTTCCAGGAAATAGCATTCATTTTGACTAAATATCTCCAATAATCCTCTAGATCTAGCTGTTACATAACATTTGCCAAAATATCCAGCTTCATATGCCTTATGCGGAATTGTGTATTTTAATCTACGATGATTCGATATCTGGCCTAATGCAACATCTGCAAGTCTATATATTTGAGCCATCTCATCCTCATTCACATCAGAGACTAGAAAACAATTAGAAGATAGACTTTTTAGAGTATTTTCTTTTCCTGTAAGAAAAATAAAATTAGCTTCCGTTGACAAATCATTTGCGCTAGATATTATTGTGTCTATACCTGATTCATTATTAATTTTTCCTCTGAATAGTATAGTTATCGCATTCGAATTCAATTTTAGTTGTGATTTAAGATTCTGAACTTTTATTGATTTTCTTTTTTGCGCAATGAATGCTACTTCATTTAATCCCGTATAGGACACTTCAATTTTCTTCCTGGGTACCTGATAGATCCGATGTATGCGGTCAGCTTGGCTAAATGTTTCTGCTAAAACTAAATCAGCAATTTGAAATGAGACAAAATCCAAAATAAATGATTTAGACAATTTGAAAGATTTTGAAATTTTAAAACCTCTAGAAAGCACACCGTCTGTCAATGGCCATCCCGCATCCAATATAATTTTTTTTCTCAATATAATTTTTGCCAAGATTGTCACTTTGTGAGCCGGTGACATTATTATTATCACAGAGTTATTGTTGAGCTCTTCTCTTAATCTCGTCAAATCTCTAATTAAATTACTAAATCTAGAACCAACCCGTATGAATTCCTTTTCGAAATATTTCGATTTGAAGTTAAGTAAAGTGCCTGACCTCGAGTAGTAAGGCCCGATAAAACTTATGAAATAGGCTACGGGATTGGACTCGTCAACTTTATTCATTTTTCAAGTTTATTGCAGAATAGCCAATATACTTGCTTAATGCGAAGGAAATTACCGCCATTAAGAATCCATGTATGGGGTGGTTTGGGTTCTCAACTTTTTGCTGTAGCTCTTGCTTTCGAGTTAGAAAATAGATTTCCAAAAAGAGAAAAGGTTATCGTTATTCATAGTAGCGGCGTGACTCGTAGGTCTCCTGAAGCGTTGTACCTTTTTCCCGAGATTAAATTTATTGAAGCTGATGATTATGCAGGTCGAACTGCTCATGATTCTAGCATTCGGAGAAAATTACTGAAATATCAATTCATCAAGCTAGCTAGGCTAATCGCTCTATTTGTGGGGCTATTAGCAGAAGAAAATGATGGGGTGACTAGAAAGGCCCATAGTTGGACTCTATCCATCAGAGGTCATTACTTTCACAGACCAGTAAATCGAAATTTTATTCAAATTCTTGTTTCTCGACTTGAAAATAATTTGGGACTGGATACGACGCTGCGTGGACTTGAAGCATCATTACATTATAGACTTGGTGATCTTCTTGAGTTAGTCAATAAGAAACCTATCGCACCCGAAAGAATTTCTGAAGTCATGTGTACTCTGGAGAGCGTTAATGTCGTGGCGGTATTTTCAGACTCACCCAGTAAGGCACTTTCCCTACTTTCACAAGATTCTTGCTGCAAATCCTTTGAAGCGGTGGAATTGAATGCCCCATCCACATTACTAGCAGCATTTCATAGCCTAGTTTTTGTAGGCACTTCATCAAAAATTTCATATTGGGTTACTCTTATGAGATCACTCAAGAATAATGAATACAGGACTTACATGCCTGTTGAAGACGCGAACATACTGGATTTGATCTCATTAAATACGCCGGAAGTCTATTTCTACTAAGCCGACCATGAATAATATTCCAAAAATTCTAATTGTTGGAGTTGTACGTAATTGCCAACAAACTTTTGAAAAGGAATTTGACCGACTGCTCAAATCTTGTAAATCTCTTAATGTAGTGGGCTCTTATTTCGTTGAATCAGATTCAACTGACAACACTTTAAGCGTGCTTGAAAGTACTCGGAACAGAATTGAGTCGTTTGAGTTTGAATCACTTGGACATCTAAACTCAGTAATTCCCCATCGTATACACAGAATTAGATATTGTAGAAATCAATATGTGACATATATTCGCAAGAACTATTCCTCTGCAGACTTAGATTTTATTGTAGTTGCAGATATGGATGGCATCAATTCTGCTCTAACTAAATCTTCAATTGAATCCTGTTTGAAGTACGACGATTGGGATGGCATATTTAGTAACCAGCTCTTTGGCATTAGTGATTTATTGGCACTAAGAGCCCCCAAATGGATGGAAAGTGACTTCATAGTAGAACTCGAAAGCGCCAGGCGTCAGTTAAGAATCTTGCCAGAACCGAAGTCACTTGTGGAGAGAGTTTTTCGGTTTTTTGCCTATGACAAAACTCGAGTGAACGTGATTTACGATCGAATGCGGTATATCGGTTTCCGAAAAAAATTAGTAGCTGTTGATTCGGCATTTGGAGGAATCGGAATTTACAGAACCTGGTGCTTCTTGTTGGCCGATTACTCAGAGGAACGGGATGTCGGAATCTGCGAGCACATATCTTTTCACAAACAATTAACCGACAATGGGGCTAAACTTTTTATTAATCCACGGTTTATCAACTCTATATTTAATACCTATAACATTAATAAATTTTTTATTGTTAGAAATCTCCGATTATGGCGTTGGAATCGCAATAAATCATGAGCGCATTCCATATGTCCACGCTCCCAACCTGCTATTCTCGGCTCTGAATCGGGGTAAGAAATGAAACTTGTAAACGAGAATATTCTAATTTTCGGTGGCACTGGATCCTTGGGTAAAGCGCTGATTCGCCGCTTAGGCGCAAAAAACAAACTTGCTATCTACTCTCGTGATGAAGCAAAACATTGGACAATTAGAAACCAGTTAAAAGACAATTCAGGAATTTCTTTCTTTGTTGGTGATATTCGGGACTCAAATAGAGTTTCGGAAATATGCAAAAGAGTAAGACCAACGATCATAATAATGGCTTCAGCCTTAAAGCAGGTTGATACCTGTGAAATTTCACCTTTTGAAAGTATTCAAACTAATACGCTAGGTATCCGCAATGTATGTGAAGGTGTAATGCAACTTGGAGATCAGCTAAAGGAGCTTCATACAGTTCTGATGGTATCTACAGACAAAGCTTGCGCTCCGACCAACGTGTACGGAATGTCCAAAGCGCTGGCTGAACGATTAGTTACTAGTTATCAGTCTTCAAATTCTCAAGTCAAGTTTGTGGCTGTTCGCTACGGTAATGTTCTAGAATCTCGCGGGTCAATTATTCCATTATTTAAGCACCAGATCGAAACAAAAGCAACTTTGACTGTCACTGACGAACGTATGACAAGATTTATTATGACTCTTGATCAAAGCATTGACCTAATTGAAAGTACTATTAATAGCGCACGTAGTGGGCAAATATGGATTCCACGAATTCCAGCTATGAGGATAATCGATCTAGCAAATATTTTTGCATCTCGCTCGAGTTCGAAAATTCAAGTTACCGGAATGCGTCCAGGTGAAAAGCTTCATGAAGACTTGATAAGCGAACCGGAGTCAATTCGAACAAACGTTTCGGGAGATCATTACATAATTGAATCTCCTTTCAATACCGGATTGCAAAATAACGCATTATTCAGCTACACATCAAACCAAGATCTTCTCCAAATTCAAAAGTTAGAAGAGTATCTGGAGTCGCTTGGAATATTCAGTATGGGAATCAATGATTTTCTTGGCCGTGAAATAGAAGAGATTAGGGGACGTTAGTCGTGAAGTTTCCACTTTTCAAAGTACACTTAGAAATTGAACAGTCACTTGAAAACTTAGAGAAAGTATTTTCTTCAGGCTATATCAATGAGGGTGAGCAAGTCATACAACTTGAGAAGGAACTTTGTGAATTTTTGGGTGTACGAAATCTGACCCTTGTCAATTCATGTACAAGCGCTCTAACTATGGCATTGCGAATTATCGGCGTTCAGTCAGGGGATGAGGTAATCACCACAGCAATGACTTGTATTGCTACCAATACTCCAATAGTAAATTTGGGTGCAAAGATTGTTTGGGCTGATATAGACGCGAATACAGGAATGATTAGCGTCGATGAAGTCGAAAAGATGATAACTCCCAGAACCAAGGCAATCATAGTCGTTGATTGGGCTGGCTCGCCTGCAAATCTTGCGGGTTTTGAAGAGCTCTCAAATAAGTATTCATTGCCAGTTGTTCAGGATGCTGCTCATGCTTTTGGGGCTACATACAACGGAAAGCCCATTTCAGACTTTGCTGATTTCACTTGTTACTCATTTCAGGCCATAAAGCATTTCACTACTGGTGATGGAGGGGCACTAATTTGTCGACGCCCAGAGGATTTCGCGCTTGCAAAGAAATTAAAGTGGTTTGGCTACGATCGCGATTCTGTAAAGGATTCGAAGGGTGAATGGAAGGGCCAAAAATGGGATGCAGACATACTGCCCCAAGAGGTCGGATATAAATTCAACCTAAACAACATGTCGGCGGCAGTCGGCTTAGCAAATCTTCCTAAAATGCAGGGTATCCTTCTTAAGCACCGCTCAAATGCCCAGCTTTTAATTGATTTACTTAATGATAACCCGAAAATTAGACTCCTCGAAACCGACTCTCGGGCCATCTCCAGTTATTGGGTATTTACTTTGCGCTTAAACGTTTCTGAACATACTAGAGACCATATCATGGCTAATCTAAATGCAAATGGAATAGGTGCCGGATTGGTCCACCTTCCAAATGATCGTTACTCAGCATTTGATGAATTCAAAGCAGAGCTTTCAGCTACGAATCTTTTTTCTTCAACTCAAATCTCACTGCCTTGTGGTTGGTGGTTGGACGAAAACGATATCTCAGAAATAGCACAGACTCTAATTAGAGAGCTCGAATCAGTAAATGATTGAAACAGTACGCCTTTTCATTACCCCGATTTCGGGAGAAGATGCAGAAGATGCGCGGAAGCTTCACAATGAACCTGAGACATTAAAGTGGCTGTCAGATAAGCACGTGGTCTCACCTGTGGAACAGAATTCTTGGTTGGCAGGGCTTCAACAATCGAAAACATCTCGACGATATGTTGCTCGAGAGAAGTCTACAAATGACCTTGTAGGTGTTTTTAGATTCGACCGTCTTGATAGTCAAAATCTATCTGCAGAAGTTGGTTTAGATGTGGCTACTAGGTTTAGAAGGATGGGTTATGCCAAGGAGATTTACCATACAATGTTGCCATACCTGTTTTCTAAATTTTCACTCAATCGACTCTCATTAATGACACTTTCAACTAATACCCCTGCAATAAAGCTTTACGAAAGTCTTGGGTTTACAAGGGAAGGTGTGTTGCGTCAGGCCATCAAAAGGGATGACCATTTTCTTGACGCAATTCAATACTCATTGCTTGCAAGTGAAATTGGTGCATAGGATGGATTTGTCATCAATCACTTTAGTAATTCTTTCACACAACCGACAACATTGTTTAAAATCTACTTTGAATTTTTATGAATCTACCAACTTGAATATACTTGTCTTGGATAATTCGCCAGAACCATTGAGTAAGAATTCCGTCCCGAAGAATTGTCGATACATCAATGTGGATGCGCCATTTGCGAAACGTTCAGCACTAGCAGCAGACCTAATAACAACTCCTTATACAATCATCGGGGCTGATGATGAAATATATATACCTCCGTCTCTTGAAAAAATGAAGAATTTTTTGGACTACAATGCTGACTATGTGGCAGTCGGTGGCTATGCAATGGCTGTATGGGAATACGGGCCAACTATTGCTGCCACATGGGCGTATAAGAAGACTTACGGCTATCACAATAGTTCTCCTGAGCCTCTTGAACGTATTCGTTACCACACAGGCGGGGGAATAAATCCCTACACGTCTTTTTTCACCTGTAATCTCACACGAACGTGGGCGGCACAAGAATGTCTCTCTATGTATGGAAGAGCACCCGTTCTCGCGACGGATGCAATCAGTGTCATAACAATTTGTGGTGCTGGTAAGTCTAAGTATCTTGACTTAGTTTATTGGATCAGAAATTGGAACCAGAGCCCCCGTTCCCATTCAGGTTGGGATCGTCGAATCTCTCTTCACGAATGGTGGCAACTGGATAAAAATAACCAAGCAAGAACAAACTTTTCAATTGATCTGCGTCTTGTATACAAGAAGTATGCAAATACAGAGGCAGGTTTCGCGCAAGCTTGGGGCATGATTTTGCAGTCGGATCAAGTGCTTCAGAGACATATATCTTTGTTAAAAGGCAAAGTTAGAACTTTTAACGAAATTCCTATTATTAAGACTTTCAAATATCAGATCAAGCGGCTCATGCGACCTAAAGCACTTCCACCAACGGTTCTTGACCTTACTGCAGAAATGTCTGCGCTTCGAATTTTCGCGCCTGAGAATGAAATCCTAAGGGCTACTTCAATTGTCTCTAATATCTTGCCTTATGAGAGTTGGTAGGAATGATTGTAGATACATTTCCTTTTAACAAAGATTTTAATGCTCTCGAAATCAGGTACGAAGAACTTAAGAACATCGTCGACATCTTTGTTGCTTCTGAATCAGCATTTACTCATAGTGGTTTGCCTAAAGATCTCTATCTAACTAGCGCAACTGATGTTAGGTTAAAGATGGGAGAACAGCTTGTAGTTCTGGGCTCTAAACAGCAACCGTTAACGAAGAATCCCAGAACTCGCGAGATGTTGCAGAGACAGGAAATCACGAGGTATTTGAAAACCTTAAATTTGAGTCCGAGTGATTTAATTATTCACTCTGATTGTGATGAAATTCCGCGGGCCAGCATTGTCCAGGAACTTGCAAAACGCAAAAAACCTGTAGATGTCATTCTAGAACTTGACAATTATGCGAATTATATTAATGCTAGAGTTGGAATTTGGCCGCGAGGAAGGATTGTCTCTCACTCAAATTTCCGAACAATTCAACACATGCGCGCCGATATATATATTTGCAAAGCGGCTAGGTTTCGACGTCACCGGCTACCAGTTATGCGATTGACCGATTTCTGGAGCAGTAAGAGATTTCCCTTTAATGCTCTCCCCGAAATAGTATCCGTTAGGAATTTAGAGATTATTCCTAACAGTGGCTGGCATTTCAATAATCTAATCGAAGAACATGAGATCATTAAGAAAATTGAAAGTAGTTGCCATGTTGAGTGGAACACTCCAAAAGTTCGAGAAGCGGCTCTCAACAACTATAGGAATGCATCAGATATTTACACGGGTCAAAAACATGAAATAGTTGAAATTGATGATTCTTATCCAAGTTGTATAACTAATAACTTGGAGTATTGGAAGTCATTCATTTTCGGCTAGATTCCATACCCATAGAATTCAGGGCGTTCTCTCAGATATGCTGAATACATGGGAATCCTGAAGAACGTAATTCGAAGAATCCTACTCTTTTACGCTTTTCCACTGCTTCGGTATTCAGGCTACAAAAAAATCCAATATTCTTAGATCTCCCAGAGTCACATTATTTTCTTGGAGAAGATTCATTCGGAAGTTTCAATCGAAATCATAAGCACTACTTAACTCAGGCGGGTTGGATTGAATCCAAGAACACGAATCAATCAGTAAGGAATGGAAAGTACATTCCATGGACAGGCTATGCGTTCACACATTGGGTTGAAAAACAAAACTTGGAGAATTTTAATATCCTAGAGTTTGGATCAGGTGCTTCCACCATATATTGGGCATCTAGGTTTGCATTTATTGAAGTGTTTGAATCGGATTCAATTTGGTTCCTCAAGGTGAAGAACGCCTCCGAAAAAATTTCCAATATAGATGTACATAGGTTAACAACCGATAATCCATCTAAAAAAATTGAATCATTCGGTAAGACCTGTCTCAAAGTGTTCACGGAAGACTCGTTGCGATTCCCAGAACTAAATTTTGATTTTGAAGAGATAAACTTCAAGTTGATCTGTGAATGTATTTCTCGCTCGACTTACTTCTTTGTTGACGGTGTACCCAAAAAACATGTACATGCAAATACTTGCTGACTTTGCACCTGAAAATGCTGTCATTTCTGTTGAAAACTCAGACCATTACTACAAAACTTTCGGTCGGATTTCACTAATCAAAAAAGGTTTTAAAGAAATTGAATTTTGTAGCTTAGGTCCTCTAAATCACTCGGCAACGTCTACTTCTGATTTTTCGAAATCTAGATTCAATTTAACTTAGAGATTTCCTGGGTTTCTGAAATAACGGACAAATAATCTCCGTAACTTGTGGCTGAATATTTCTTGGCAGCCTCAAGTAACTGAGACTTGGTTATCCAACCAAAATTAAATGCGATTTCTTCTGGAACATTAAATCTGTAACCTTGTCGGTTTTGGAGAACTCTGACAAGCTCGCTGGCGGCATATAAAGATTCTGTGGTACCGGCATCCATCCAACCCGTACCTCGTCTGACGGTTGTTACGTGTAAATTGCCTGCCTTTAGATAAAGTCTCAATAAATCAGTAATTTCAAGTTCTCCTCTAGGAGAAGGTACTAACTTACTCGCGAATTCAGGGGCATGCTCATCGAAGAAATATAGTCCTGGTACTGCAAAATGAGACTTTGGTTTTGAGGGTTTCTCCTCAAGAGAGATGACCCGGCCTTCACCATCAAATTCGACGACACCGTATTCGCTCGGGTTATTGACAGGGAATGCGAGTACTGACGCTCCCTCACGTTCAAGATGACTCTCCAAGGTTGTACCAAGTCCTTGTCCTATTAATAGGTTGTCTCCAAGAATAAGCACAGATTTTGAGCCATCAAGGAAGTCTCTGGCGATTGTGAAAGCTTCGGGTAATCCATTTGGTTTTTCCTGTACTAGGTACTCTAGTGAGACACCAATTTGGGATCCATCGCCAAGCAATTTTCTGAATATTTCCACATCTTCCAGATTAGTAATTACCGCGATTTCCCTTATTCCACACATCATTAAAGTTGAGAGAGGATAAAAAATCATTGGTTTGTCATAAATAGGAATTAAATGCTTGTTTAGAACAGAAGTTAGGGGCGCTAAGCGGGTTCCCTTTCCTCCTGCGAGTAAAATTCCTTTTGTCTTCACCATTTAATTAATTCGCTTTCTGAAGATAGCCTGGATTTTGTAAGTACCATTTAATTGTCATTTTCAAGCCTTCTTCAAACGCTACCAAGGGTTTCCAACCAAGTTCGTCTCTGATTTTCGAGCTATCAATTGCGTACCTAAAGTCGTGACCCAACCTGTCCTCAACAAAATCAATATGTTCATCGCTGTAGCCGAAGTAATCCAAAATTTCTCGAGCTACATGTAAGTTGTTTCGAAAATCACCGCTCGAAATATTGTAAAACTCCCCTGCCGTCCCATATTCAAGTACCTTGATGATCCCCGAGACACTATCAGCCACGTGAATCCATTCGCGTACGTTCAAACCATCCCCATAAACTGGAACTTTCTCGCCTTTTGAAATCTTACTAATAAATGCGGGGATTAGTTTTTCGAAATGCTGAAAATGCCCATAGTTATTGGAGCATCTCACACCGAGCGCTTGTATTGAGTAGGTCTTGATGTAAGCCTGCATTAATAGCTCGGCCGAGGCTTTGGAGGCGCTGTAAGGTGAAGATGGGTCTAACTTGTCACTTTCAATGAATTGGCCAGTAGGGATAGATCCGTATACTTCATCCGTCGAGACTTGAAGAAGTCGGAAGTCATATTTTCGCGCGAGCTCCAGTAAATTAAAGGTTCCCAAGATATTAGTTTCCAAAAATATTTTAGGGTCACTGATGGAGTTATCGACATGAGTTTCCGCAGCAAAATTCACAACCTTGTCAAAACTTTCCTTGGCGAATAAACTTTCTAATTTGTGCATATCTCTGATATCAATTTTTTCAAATCTAATTTGATTCTTAACTTGACTTAACGACTCAAGATTTCCTGCATACGTTAATGAGTCGACAACAGTGACAGATTCTGATTCGTTTGCTAATCGGCGGACCATCTCAGATCCTATAAATCCTGCGCCACCAGTTATCAATATTTTCAATTTAACAGCCTCTTAGCATTACTCATCAGGTCCAAGATTTTTTCTGAGACCTCGTCTGTAAAGGAGATATAAACGGGCAGGCACAAAATTCGACGAGAGGCAGAATCAGAAATCGCTAAAGAAAGTGGTTTTTCGACTCTTGCTTCCCCTATATATCCCTCGTTCAGTGACGGAAAGTAATACCTGCGCGTTCTAAGGTATGGACTCACAATTTCCATGAATTTTAATAAATTGCTTTCAGTGTCAAAAATTATTGGGAAGTACGAGTAAATAGCCGGTAATTCTTCTTTGAAGAATTTGATATGAACTGAGTCTGCAAACGTCTCTTTATAACCTTCTACGAATTTACGCCTGAGTTCCACATCTGAGGGATATTGTAAATACCTTGCAAGTGCTCTAGCTGCAGTAAATTCATCTGCTTTTGCATTTAGCCCATCTCTGAAATGTTCAGGGTCAGATGAACAAATTCCGAAATTACAACGTTCTGCAACCTTCTCAATCGAGCTCTTGTTTCCGACTATCAAACCACCTTCGCCAATACCAAACACCTTAGTCGCGTGAAGTGAGAAGACCTCAAATCTAGCCTGGTGTTTAAAACTCCATACACCCGGTTGATCTGGAAATGATGCCGCTGCATCAATTAAAACGGGAATTTCATTTTCATCGCAAAATTCAATCAATTCGGAGAAATCGGTGACAAAACCAAATATTCTAGTTGGAAATACTGCCGCAACATCAAATTTTTTCGACTCCAGAAGTTCCTTAACTTGATTAGTAGAAATTACAAGCTTATCTGAATCTACATCACATAAGACGGGGGTTCCACCTGCTAATATGATTGAATGCAGGGTAGCGGCAAAAGTAAAGTTGCTTACCAGGACATGTTTCCCGCGTACATTTATTTCGAGGAGGCAGGCAATTAAAGCTGAAGTGTTACTGCTTACTAAATATCCTGAAAATTCCTTATTTATATGCTTTGCCAAAACTTCAGATGCCTCTCTTTGAATTGCACCAGAGTTGCTAAAAATTCCTACGTCATACGCACGAGAAACTAATTCATTTGTAAGTGAAATCTGCGGCGGGTTTACCTGTATTAAGGGCAACGGAAATTTCCCCCAAGCAATGGGATCCATGCAGATACCCCCGTTATATTCCTTTGATTCTTCCAGGATACGATTTCTCGTATGAGATGGTTGCGCTCCTTATCCTACGGGATTCGTCCTCGAATTTATATTATCTTGAGGGGGGGGCTTGGAAACCAATTGCATCAAATAGCTGCTGGGGTTAAATATGGCGAAAACTCTAACGGTAAGGTAATTATCTACCCTCATATAGTAGACAATGCAAAAAATCCGGAAAGGCGTGGATTTTTTAGAGCTATCAATTTAAGTGAGCTATTCCCTACGGCAAGTATAGCCGAAGCAAATTTCTTAGAAGTGTTAATTCTTCGAGCGTTGAATTCCAGAAATTTTAAATACATTAGTAAGCTGGTTATTCATGATGATAATTTTTTCAAGCAATTTGATAATCCAATCGTCATATTGAGAGGATGGTTTCAATCATTTGATTACTTGCCAGCATTTATCAACTTTCTGTCGCTGAAGACTTTATCTGACTCCAATTGCAATCAAGTAACTTTGCATGTTCGGCTTACAGATTTTCTCACAATAGATACAAATCCTCTCCAACGAAAATACTATCAAAATGCCTTGTCAGTGATGCAGGAAAAAGTTGACATCAATCAAGTAAGATGTTTTTCAGATGATATTGATGGTGCCAAAGGTTTGTTACCTGAAGGACTGCCTTACAACTTTCCAGAGACTTTAAGGCCATATTCCGCACCTGAGTTACTCGCGGAATTGGCAAATAGTTCTTTTCTTGTAACCTCCAAGAGTTCGCTTTGTTGGTGGGCCGCAAATTCTGTAAGTTCAGGTGGCGGAATTGTTATTTCGCCTTGGAAAGGCTCCGCTCACAATCCAGAATGGATAAAAATTTCTTCCTAGAAAAGATTCCAGCGGCTTTCTTTATTTAGTGGAAAGTCTCAGAGTTCACGAAAAATATATCCTCAGACCAATCTAAGTGATTGGTTCATATGATTTGACGCCAAGATTCAATCATTTGGGATTGTACAGATTAAAAAAATTTGATCTTTCCTGGGCGTGATTTGTCGGTATAGGTTTCTTGTATTTCTCTAAAAATTGCATTGTGATTGAATTCCAAAATATGCCATGGTTAAGAGTCACCTCTATTTTAAGTGTAGGATAGGAAACCTGGATCTGGACGAGGATATCGATGCAAATATGATTGGATTTAGTCAAGAGAAATAGATGCATCATTTTTTACCTACATAGGCATTGTTCGTTTCTACTTGTGTTAGCACAATAATGAGTTTTTGATTTATGATAATCTCATGAGCTCAGCCTTAGTCTTTGTAGACAATTTGCGAATTGGGGGCATTCAGAGGCTTGCGCTTGATGAATCCTACGTTCTTTCGGATTTGGGAATTAAATGCATAATTGTTACTCAGGAGAAACCTAAACTTTATACACCTCAGCTACAATACTTTTCCGAAATCGAACGCGAAATTATTGAAGCAAAAAATATTTCAATCAAGATTTTTTCTGCGAATCGACTAAAGTTTTTTCTGGATTTATGGAGGTTGCTAGGTGATTCTCAAGAAATCGAATTGATAATTTCTCACAGTTTACGTGCAAGTTTCTCCTTAAAAATGTTCAAATTGATTTTTCACAGAAAAGATCTGACGATAAACACAAAAATCCATCAAATACCTTCTTTGGTCGACAAAATTCAGAGACTAAAGCGATTCATTTATGCTCAATTCACTGATCATCTTTATTGTTTTTCTGAAGCAGTTCAGAAGACTTGGTCTTCACAATTCGGCCAAGATCTCTCTAAATTACTCAGTTACAGTAAAGATATAAGATTGTTGCGAAACGGTATTTATCTCCCTAGACTGCCAGAATTGCGTTACCCAGCCCATGCCAACTTAACTCGACCCAGACTGATTTTCCTGGGCAGAATTGCCTTTTGGAAAGGTCTCGGCACGCTTGAGCGACTAGCACAGGAATCAGAACTTAGTAAATTTGATTTCCTTTTTGTAATTCCTGTTTTTGATGAAATGAGTTTCAAGGAACTTTCTCTGCTGCTCGGGCCCAGAATGAGTGTAATTGCCGGTAAATCCGTCGGGGACCTGGAAATTAATGTCGGCGACATACATCTCTATCCAACCCAGTATGGAGAAAATTCAATGGTAACAGAAAGCGTGTCATTAAACTGCCTAGAACTTTTAGGAGTCGGTATTCCCAGCATAGTTACTGCTGGCGGACAAGTTACCTGGACCGAAAAGGACTTTGAGCAGGTATTTTTTGAGGTCAACTGGGCAAATATGGATGATGTTTTGAATAAAATTGCTCTTGCATCCAAATTTGTTATGAATCGAGACTTACATCTGAGGTTGAGAAATATAATTGATATCAGGAATGAAATAGAGTCACTTCGGAGTATTTAAACAATTATCTTTTTCTGTTTAATTTCTCATTGAGGATTCTGCCTCTAAAAGCGAGACCGTTGCGAATTAATTCGTGTAAGTTTCGAGACACTCTGCTCTTTCTGTGCTCGCAATTTTCGCAAAATACTAAATCTTCAATGTTTCTAATTTGTAATTGATGAAGGCTGGGATTTTGATTCTCATGCCTTTTGTTCATTCCGCGAGAGTCACTCTCTGCCAGATCGTCCACTAGATTGAAAGGGGGAACCAGAGTTGGAATATGGTGGCTCCACAGAACGTATGTGGCTAAGGCGTCCCATCTATGTGGACTATAAATTGCCCAATTAAAGTATTGATCCCAGTACGAGATTTGTTTGTCAAGAAGATATTTCTTTGGGAATCCAATTTTCTTGGAGTAATTACTGATGAATTCTCGAGAGACGTTTGGATCTATTCTTTTATCGATTCTCAATTTTTCTATTTGTTCTGTTAGTTCTATGCTTAAAACTTGTCCCCAATATGGAGGAAAAAAGGTCCGTAGCGGGTGCTCAATTTCTAAGTGATTCCCTTGACTATTACCTGCCATTAAGAACGGTCCTGCTTTGGGTCTATATCTTTCGACAAAGTTAGAATATTGCTCAAGCTTTAGTTCAAAGTCCTCTTCTACCCAAATGGCATTTGGTTTGACAGGAAGAATTCTCTTGTGCACACGGTTGACATGATCTGTAATGCCAACATTCGTATCATATACAATCAACTCAAATTTCTCATCTTTGAATTGCTCACATATAGATATCGTTTTCGCGCGCCAATTTTCTTCGTCGGTGTTTGCCGTATTTCTAATTCCGTCAATTACCACCGTTAGCGAGTTGAGTTGATTCCAAATCAGAATATTTTGGATTGATTTTTGGGTCATTTCCGGCCTCATGTAAGACCATAAAACTACATCTTTCAAAATATCTCCAAAGTTTTCTCAATTTTTCAGTGTTTATAGAGTACCTTTGACACTCGGCAATTGATCAAAAAACTGTAGTTTTGGAGGTATGCGATGTCATCCAATTATGATGTGTTAATAGTTGGAAACGGTTCAATTGGCTCTTACATAGCGTGTGACGTCATTCGTAAATATCCACATTTCAAAGTTGGCGTGTTGGGACCGCTATCTAGAAATGATGCGGCTAGTGCTGCTGCTGGTGCGATGGCCAATGTGTTTGCTGAAATGGAACATCCCCATACAACATCTTCAGAATCTACAAATCAAAAATATCTGCAGTTAGGTATACAGGGATCTGCAGGCTGGGTTAAGTTCCTTGAAAGTATATCACGGTTTGATGATGTCGTGACAGCTAGAGATACACTCATTTTCTTAAAAAAGAACGCGTCTGATTTTGAGATCTCTAATTTTGAAAAAATGGTTTCGGTGGCTCAAGAGCATAGTGTCTATTCAGATTACCCTGTTAAAGATTTTACGGATCAATTACCATCTTCTTTAAATTCAGTCGCTGCCGTCACGAAAATCAAGGAAGAATACGCATTAGACTCGGGCCAACTACTTAAGGTTATGGATAACTTTCTTATTGAGCAAAAAGTGGATCTTCTTTTTGCGAAAGTATTTCGGATTGATTCAAGTTCAGTCGTTAAAGTTGATACAAACTCGGGAATATTCACTGCTCAAAGAGTAATTGTTGCTGCTGGTGCAAACAGCGCTAATCTCTTGGGTGATTTCCCAATGATTCCGATGTTGCAAGGGGTTGGTTCAGCTTATCATTTTAAGACAGCAAAATTGACAATGCCTCAGATATTTTCTAAGTATGTAATCCGCACGGTTAATCGTGGAGGTGCTCAATGTGGATTTCACATAGTTCCAAGAAAGGATGGTTTCTATTTAGGCGCAGGCAATTACATTACAAGCCCCTCTGAATCGAGTCATCGACTTGAAACTTTGCGTTATCTTTTTCAAACATTAGAAGAAGAATTGATTGGAAAGAATCTCTCATATGATTTGATTGGGTCGATAGTAAAGGGGCATCGACCAAAGTCTATTGATGGTCTACCGATTATTGGAGCCTTTAAAGATGACAATAAAATTTTTGTTGCCACGGGTACTAACCGCGCTGGTCTTACTTGGGCTCCAAGAATATCGGACGAAGTTATCCGCTGGATCAACAATGAGGAGCCTGATTCATTAATTGATGGTTGGCAACCAGACAGAAAGCTAATTTCATTCGGTACCAAAGCAGAAGCAATTGATTACTTTATAGCAAGCCGTACAGGCGCGGCCATTGAACATAAAATTATCCCAAATAATTCAGCTGCAGTAAAGTCAAAGAAATCTGAACTTGAAAAAATTGGGCATGACACACTTATGCAGGCGCAAAGACGATTCAATTCAGATTCCTTTGTTCCACACCCTGATCACTGGGCACCAATTTTGGATACTAATTTTAGTTGTGTCGTCTAATGGTAAGTTCGGATAAATTCTACGACTCGATTGCGAAAGACTACTCAGCTGTGTCGCAAGAGAGACAAGCATATTTGGAATCGATTGACAAAAATTTGACTTCAATCCTTGAGCACAAAAAGCCATCAGCGCTATTAGACATCGGTAGTGGTAATGGCGAGAGGATTTATAAATTAACCTGCAATAGAGATGTTGATGTTTGGGTTTTAGAAAACTCAAGTGTAATGGCTGAATTCCTTACTAAGTATTTTCGTACTTCTCGTATCTTGAGAAGTGATGTTTATGAAATTGCTGAACTTTCAAAGAAGTTTGATACTGTGACAGCACTTTGGAATGTATTTGGGCATATCCACGATATTGAACAGGTACTTATCCAAATCAAAGAAAAGCTGACTAATGACGGAATCTTTATTTTCGATGTCAATAATCCTTACAATATTGCTGAATATGGAATAATCTCAGTGGTAAGGAATTGGTTAATCCTTGGTCTGCGTAAAAAATCGTTGGCTTTCAACCTTGTTCGTGGGGTGATTAATACTGAGGTATATTTTCGCTCTCTTAATAATTATCGCATTATGCTTGAACGGGCGGGATTCACTAAAGTAAGTGTAAGTTTTGTCAACTACTCTTCTGGCAAAAAGACAAATCTATTCGGAGGTCAGTACTATTTCGAGTGCACTTGATATTTAATTGATAGGGATATTGCAAGGAAAAAGAGTTAATAGTCCAAGGTCTTTTGTTTTCCGCAAGTTTTTGTCCCGATGAATTTTTGACTGATAGAGGTTTTCAAAGGTCTCGGATAAAATTCGAATGTATCGCTATTTGAAAATAGGATAAAGGGGATAACCAAGGTTTCCTAGATTAGAGTCAAATTCATAAAGCCAAAATGATGGTCCTGAAAAATCAGAGAAATTTGAAGAATTCGGCACATTGGAAATACATAAACACAAGAAAATGGAGACGCCACAAGCCGGGCTCCAAAAACTATCAAATCTGGGCTGTGATTATTCAACTAGGGTACGAACTGATCGTTGAATTGATTTTTGGAAATCATCGCAAGAAGTAGAAGGGCATAGGTCTCAAAAATCCTTTAATCTTTGTGAACCGGATACATTCACTGACTTCTATTTCGTATATAAACGCGAGTTTCGTACGACACCTGCTCCCACTACATAATCCAAAAGGAGTTTTGCCCTAAAACTGCTTTTGGGCCAAATAGTTGTTGGGGGTCTTGTATTTGATGAATATACAATCAATTTGTTGACAGAAAGTTCAACGGACGATCGTATTCTTCGGGAAAAAATTTTGGCTAGGGTCGACAATAATCTATTCGCCATCTGCTTATGTCCTTGAAACCGAAAATAATCTTAAATACTGGTTTAGTCTCGAGTCGCAATTAACCAGTCATGGTTCTTCTTTAGGTCTGGGTCTTGAATGTGTCGGTGAATATTCATTCCGAGGCGCTCCAAGACTCTCTTGTGAACTGGATTCTGATAAAGGTAAACGTATGTTCCAAAGACCTGGTCGAGCGCGAGAATTGATTTCTCAAGGGCAGTTGGCCCATAAGAATTCTTGTTATAGGCCATGAGTAGAAATTGTCTTCCCGAGGGAATATGAGATTCAATTACTTTTTTGAGTTCCTTAACATGATCTTTATTAGTTACATCGCCAGTGAAAGTTTCAAGGGCTCTCTGACGGTTCTTAGAATACCTAAGGTTGGCAAAATTGTGGTTTGCGACTTCCACTAGTTGAGGATCTATCTCAAAGGCAACGCTGACTGGGAAACCTAGTTCGAATGCAATCAAATTGGTTTTTCCAGCACCTGCCCCAAAATCCACAAATATCAGGACAATATTATTAGTCGAATATTCGAAGTAGCTACGAACCCAATCCTTTGCAAACCTCAAGATTGAGAAACAAGTTGAGGTTTCTGTTGGCGAGTACCACATGTAATCAGGTTCAAGTTCTGAATTTATTTGCTGAAATCCGGTTCTTATTCCTGGTCGCTTCCAGTCAAAGAGCCATATCTCCTTTATTACATCACTTAATCTTTTCAGACCGGCTACAACATTACTTTGAGACTGGATAATTTTACGAGATTGGGTGAAGAGGCTGAGGGTTTTGCTGTTGGGTTTCATCACCAAATAGTATGCTGAGAGGCGATGGAATTGCTATTTTATTTTGGTTGATTTGCTAATCCTCGAGTTTAATGTAAATATAGCTGCTGTTGTTATTAGACCTGCACGCTTTCTCTAAATTAGGATTAATCTGCTTTGTATTGATCTCGGTTGTACTAGAAGCAATATCCTTCTGGGGCCAGGTGTAGTGGGTGTCCCTGACGAAAAGTCGATGAAGTTGTTTTATTTTTATAAAGGTATTTGAAGAATGACATTAAACTTTGGTTGAGTGGGTCATAGACGAAAAAGTCTTCGCCGATTCCACTCCAAAAGTTGGTATTAAGGAATCCGATATATTTGGCGCGGCGTTTGAAGATTCATACCTGCGTTGATATAAGTTAAATCTCGGGTAAAAGGGAGTTTTAGTCGAGAATAACAACACCGCTGGGCGTTGATAGTTGAACAGCAACAATTCCCGTCTGTGCTTCATAAGTTTCTGGGCTCACCCATTCAATACTGATTTCACCCAACGAAGCCAGAATCTCATCTTTAAACCAAGATTCTGAGAGCTCTTCTTTGCTTGCAATTAGAATCTTTTCAATCTCCGCAAGAGGTGTTCCGTCTTGAGATGGATGGTCTGCAGAAAGCCATTGAATGAAGAAGGGAAATTCACGTGTATCCAAAATTTCTTTCACACCAATTTGCTTCCACTTTAGATCTGTTCCATTTGGACGAGTGCGATGCCCCTCGATTGTTTCACGACCAAACTTCTCTTCAATTGGCGCAATGTCCTTGGTGCTAAACACCCATGTGAACCAACCGCCGCCCTCATTTGCTTTCTTAGAAACAGCCTTGCCCCAAGGTGTTTGTTCAGTCGCTGGGTGATCGAGCGGACAAACAACCTCAATGTACTGACCATTCTTTAGGGCGCATGTGAAATTGCGAGTGCCAAATCTAGGGTGGATACCACCGTCCACGAAGGTGCTCCCTAGACGAGAACCTAGGCGTTGAACTGTGTCGGCTAATTGTTCATGAGAAGTTACATATGAGACATGGTCAAGGCGCATGGTGGAATTCTGCACCATCTCAAGGGGTGGTGCTGACCATCGCTAGCAGCTGAAAAGGCTGCTTATCTGCGCGCCAACTCACACATTAGCGCTTCGCAAGTCACCAATGGGGCTACATTCATAGCCAGGTGCTTACGGGCCTCCAATATTGCGTTAACCTTTTGGGCCGCTATATGTGCTGGGAAATTTGTGGCATAACTTTCTATCTCAGGCCGCATGTCTGAATTAATCATCGATTCGGTAACACCCGCTTGCACCATTATGACGTCGCGATAAAGAGTGGCTAGATCAAGGAGTGCTCCATCAATCGACTCACGAATTATGCGGGTTGCTCGAGACTTTTGTTCCTTTTCTAACTCTTTCACTGCCTTCGAGGCACCTGTTGCCATGCCGCGGCCAGTTGCTCCTTTGCCGTATGCCTCTTGAAGTTTTTCAATCTCCTTCTCGTCCCTGATCTCAGATGAGGCACTTGCTTCCTCGGTTGCGAGATCCATCAGCTTTTGTGCAGCTTGGAAAGCAGCAGCGAGCGAACCGAGTTGTAATGGAAGTTGCATTATCTCTTTCCTATTACTGCGAACTAATTCATTGGTTGCTAAGTATCTTGCTCTACCAATATGTCCCTGGCTAACCCGAGCGGCAAAGTCGGCCATGGTTGGTGAAGCGTTGTCACGTTTGATGAGTACTTGCTTGACAGCGTCTACTGATGGTGTACGAAGTTGTAGATGGCGGCATCGCGAACGAATAGTTGGTAAAACATCGTGAAGCGTTGGTGCGCAGAGCAACCAGACTGTGCGAGTACCTGGTTCTTCAATTGCTTTGAGTAATGCATTTGCTGCTGACTCGGTAAGTCGATCTGCATCTTCCATCACAACGACACGCCACCCACCCATAGACGGTGCCCACGCAACACGGGTAAGTAGGTCACGTACTTCTTCTACTTTGATTGAAAGTCCTTCTGTGCGAATAACTTCAACATCAGGGTGTCCACCGGTTGCTGCCGAATGGCATTCATTGCAGGCGCCGCATTCAAGGTTTGGGCAAACAAGGGCTTGGGCAAAGGCAACTGCTGCTGAAGATCGGCC
>JACCDK010849197.1_pt1 | contig 31671 bp, 28 predicted proteins | sample 7445871 | NCBI WGS metagenome assembly JACCDK01 (sample SAMN15323436, study PRJNA562643) | freshwater metagenome | isolation source: river surface water | place: USA:Blue River Watershed | collected 2017-08-15 | reverse complement strand
CTCGACTTTTATATTACGGTTCGTCAATCCGCCGGATAGTTCAATTAGATTCTTGCGCGCACGTAGGAATTCTGATTGATTTAAGGTATCTCCAAAGAGATTTTCTAGCTCCGTTGCTGACACCGCCATTGCTGGATGATACATTTCTGAAGTGCCAGCCGAACAGATGGTTAATCAATTACCTACCCGTGCGCGCATCGTAATTATTGGCGGTGGCGTTGGTGGAACGTCGGTGGCTTACCATTTAGCTCAATTAGGTCAGACAGATGTGGTTCTAGTCGATCGGAATGATTTGACCAGCGGTTCCACTTTTCACTCAGCCGGAATGGTCGGACAATTGCGAGCAGATCCCACTTTGACCAAGATGAACATGCACTCTGCAAATCTCTATCGAGAACTGCAAAAAAGTGAGACCCCGCCCTCATGGGTTGAATGCGGAAGCATCAAAATTGCCTCTTCTAATGAGCGTATGGAAGAGATCCGAAGACAAATTGGTTGGGCTAAAACTTTTGGTCTTGACTTGCATGAGATCACAAAGACCGAAATCAAGGAACGGTTTCCGCTAATCAATTTAGATGGCGTAGTTGGTGGTTGCATCATGACTACTGATGGACAAGTGGATCCGTCACAGTTGGCATTGTCCATGGCTGCCGGTGCCCGCAAACTAGGTGTACAAATTCATACCTTTACCCGGGTTCTCGAGATCAAAACAGATAATGAAAAGGTAAGTTCGGTAGTAACCGATAAGGGAACCATCGAATGTGAGATTGTGGTTAATTGTGGCGGTATTTATGCCGCTGAGATTGGCAGACTAGTTGGGGTTCGAATTCCAATTGTGCCTATGAGTCATCAATATTTGATTACTGAAAATTTCCTGGATCCAAGCGCTCCGGTGATGGCCTCACTACGGGACCCAGATAATTTGATTTATTTTAGACAAGAGGTGCAAGGATTATTAATGGGTGGCTACGAGCGCACCTCAAAACCATGGAAAACTAGCCGAGAATCTCTAGATGAGATCCCTAAGAATTTTAATAACATGTTGCTTCCAGAAGATTGGGATCGATTCGAGGAAATTGCCGCAAACTCACAGATGCGGGTACCAAAGATGGCAGAGCTTGGCATCAAAAGTTTCATAAATGGGCCCGAAGCATTTACGCCTGACAATGAGTTCTGTTTAGGTGAAACTGAAGTAGGAGGTTTCTACGTTGCGGCTGGCTACTGTGCCCATGGCATCGCTGGTGCCGGTGGAATTGGAAAAGTTATAGCCGAATGGATTGTTGGAAATGAGCCACCAATGGATCTCTGGCATATGGATATACGACGATTTGGCCCTGCATATAAATCGCCTGCCTTTACTTTGGATCGGATCCAAGAAAATTATGAACAGTATTACGATATTCATTATCCGCAGGAAGAGCGTCAAACTTGTCGTCCACACAAGACTTCACCAGCATATAAGTGGCACTTAGATAACCATGCAGAATTTGGTGAAAAATCTAGCTGGGAGCGGGTAAATTTCTATCGAAACCATGTTGGCACTGACGCAACCAGACCATTGGGCTGGGCTGGAAAGAATTGGTCAAGTGCTGTTCAAATAGAACATGCAGCAACCCGTGAGGGTGCCGGGATTTTTGATGAATCTTCCTTTGCAAAAATTAAAGTTAGTGGACCAAGGTCTGGAGAATTTCTTGAGTTTGTCTGCGCAAACGATGTAGTGCGCGGTGTGGGCAGAACTACATATACCCAAGCCTTAAATTCCAAAGGTGGAATTGAATGCGACTTCACTGTCACACAAGTCAAGCAAGAGCAATTCTTGATCGTGACCGGAACCGCTTTTGCGCATCACGATATTGGCTGGCTAAAAAAGCTTAAACGCGAGAATGGATTTGATAGTGTCTTGATTGAAGACATCACCGAACGTTTGGCGATCTTTGGCATTTGGGGGCCAAAGTCTCGAGAAATACTCCAGAGCTTAACCAGCGACGATCTCGGTAATGAAGTGTTTCCTTTCATGCACTCCAAAGAGATCGTAATTTCAGGAGTGAATTTACGAGCCACCCGAATTACATATGTTGGTGAGCTTGGATTCGAACTTTACATACCCGTAGCAGAGGCCCCAAAAATCTGGGAGCAGCTCTACAAAGCAGGTGGTTTTCCTTGTGGTTATCGCGCAATCGAATCACTACGACTAGAGAAAGGGTATCTGGCTTGGGGCGGCGAAATTAACACCGAATACAATCCCTATGAAGCTGGATTAGGTTTTGCAATCTCAAAGAACAAGAGCCATTTCTATGGCGCTAATGCGCTTCCAAAGTTATCAAAACCAAATCGAAAACTGGTTCAAATAATCTTTGATGACATTAGACAAGTTCCTCTTGGTAGTGAACCCATTCGTGCTGGAGATAAAGTTATCGGAAGAGTTAAAAGCGGCGGACAGGGTTACACAATCAATAAGGCGATCGCTTTTGCATATTTACCCATCGAAAATTGCGCTCCCGGAACCAAATTGGATGTGGAATTCTTTGGTGTCTGGCAAAGTGGCACCGTTGCCTCAACACCGTTATACGACCCCACAGGTAGCAAGATCAAAGGTTAGATTCGCTGTGGAAATTAGTCTGGATGATGCTTACTCACTGAAGAGCCCTGAGGATAACCAGAAACTCTATGCCAAATGGGCAAACACCTATGAATCTGATTTTGTAGAAAACCAAGGCTATGAACATCCAAGAGTTATTGCAGAAATCTTTGACTCAGCAGTTCCGGAAATCAATTCAGTCATCGATATTGGTACCGGCACAGGATTAGTGGGATTAAATCTATCCAAACTCAGAAATGGTTTGCACATTGATGGAGTTGATATCTCGAAAGAGATGTTAGAAGTAGCTCGAAATAAAGGTATCTATCGAAATCTATATATTCGAGACTTGACCAAACCAGTTGACGGGATCGAGTCACCATACGATGCATTGATCTGCATTGGCATTTTTACTCATGGACATTTGCCGCCATCTGCATTAGATAACTTAATTCCTTTGGTCAAAAGCAAGGGTCACTTGGTGGTCGGGATAAATTCAAAATTCTTTAAAAGCGAAGATTTTTCCGCGAAATTTGATGAATTAATGGTTTCTAACAAGATTACTACTCCGGTTTTTCGAGAGACTAGAGTTTATAAAGAGGATAGCGAGCACCGAGATTCGCTAAATGTGGTCGCTATCTTCCAAAAAAGTTAGAATACTCAAATGGCTAAATCTCTGGTTTTAATGGGCTCCGGCGAAACTAGTCCCACAATGGTGACACCGCATCAAAATATTTTGAAAGAGATAGCGGGACCAAAATTAATTCTTGATACACCATACGGATTTCAAGAGAATGCTGATGAGTTAACTGCAAAAATTCAGACCTATTTTGATTTTAATGTTGGTATAAAAGCAGTTCCAGTGCGATTGCGGAGCAAATACGCCAGCGCTAATGATTTGGCTAGCTCTATCGCAGAAATCAGCAGAGCAGAATGGATTTTCACGGGACCAGGTAGCCCTACCTACGCCCTATCAACGTGGAAAGATACCGGAGCAAGTGAAGCGCTGAAGGATTTGTTAACTCGTGGCACACTGGTAGTTTCAAGTGCCGCCGCTTTGACAGTCGGAACTCACACTATGCCCGTATATGAAATGTACAAGGTTGGGTCTGAGCCTTTTTGGGTTGAAGGTTTGAATTTGCTTGGTGTGGCTACCGGATTAAGCGCTGCAGTGATCCCCCACTTTAATAATGCCGAAGGTGGCACTCACGACACCCGATACTGCTACATCGGTGAGAGCAGAATCCGTAATTTAGAGAGCCAATTGCCTGATCATGTTTTTATATTAGGTATTGATGAACACACTGGGGTTAAATTTGATATTGATACACGCCAGGCTTCTGTCTTTGGTAAAGGTGCGATGACAGTGCGCATGAACAACATTGAATGGAAGGTTAAGGCTGGAACTAGTGTTAGTTTTGAAGAGATTCAATCCCACGCCGGAACTAGATTGCAGAGCGCTCCAAATATCGCCGAGAGCGTACTCTCAGCTAAATATATTCAACAAATGATAGATGCAGGCAAAGTCAATGATGCCGTCGAAGCTTTATTAGATTTGGATAAAGTAGAAAGGGATATTGATACCCGCGCACAAGTTCATGCGCTGGTTACACGTTTAGGACAATTAGCAGCTAGTCCAAAAATTAACATAGAAACTGTAGTTGGCCCATATATAGAAGCGCTCCTTGCGGCTCGTGAATCTGCTCGGAAGAAAGGTGATTGGAGCGAGGCTGATGCAATTCGTGATCGATTAGTTGAGTTAAAAGTCTCAATCAAAGATAGTAAAGATGGCTCTACATGGCAGATCCAGTAGCTTTGGAGATTTGGAACGGACAAAAGTGCAAACCATACCTAGAAAAACCAATAGCAAGTTCAAATAAATATCGTCGTGGTGTACTCGGTTGCGTAACCGGAGATCGCAAGTATCCAGGCGCTGCGCTCATAACTTCTGCAGCTGCCCTTGCTACCGGAGTCGGAATGGTGCGTTTTCTTGGCCCAAGAAATATCAGGAAACAAGTCATACACTTTAGACCAGCAGTAGTACTGGCGCAGGGCAGAGTTGATGCGCTCTTGATTGGATCTGGCCTTCAATTAAATGCATTTAAACGTCTGAAAATAAATAGGCTTTTGAAATTAGATGTACCTAAATTATTGGACGCTAGCGCAATTACTTACGCAAAAAAACGACCCAAGTTAACAATTATCACTCCACATTACGGAGAATTGTCTAAGCTGATGAATATTGAAAGTACGGTTATTGAGTCTGATCCTGCCTACTATGCAACTAAGTGTGCTAAGGAATTTGAATTGACGGTTCTGCTTAAAGGTCATGTAACAATCGCAGCCACTTCTAGTAGGACAATTCAGTTGCCGCCCGCACCAGCAACCCTTGCAACCGCAGGTACTGGCGATGTACTAGCTGGGATTCTCGGAGCTTTACTTGCAATCAATCACGAAAAAATTAACGAAACTAATCTCATCGAAGTTGCCGCAACCGCCTCTTTAATACACTCAAATTCAGCAATGAGTGCTAGCACTACAATTATCGACATCGAAACTTTGATCACTCAAATATCCAACGTTATTGATTCAATTTATTCAAAATAACAAATAGGGGTTTCCCTAGATTCTGTTGCGTAAGAATTTAAATAGATGTCACAATTTTCTTGTGGGTTTAAGAATTTTTATTTATGGTGAAGATGGGTTTGTAAACAATACTCTCGCTACCTCGTTGACCATGCTTGGATTTGAGGTGATCGGAGAGACGGAGAGCCTTCCGATTGCTGATAAGTTAATTAGTTTTCATTTGCCTGATGTAGTTATTTTTCATGTCGATTACGATCGAACCTGCTCCATAGAGCTAGCCAGGACTATTCGTAAGCGCTTTCCAAAAATGGGTATGGTCTTAATCACCAAGGCGGAAGACATTAGACTTTTAGGCATTCAAATAAGGCAGTTGCCAATTGGCATTTCAGTAGTCCAGATTGCAAAACATGGAGATTTAGATGCGTTAAAAGAGAAAATTGAGATTGCACCACTTTGTACGAAGGTCAAGCCAGAGATAAAAAGGTGTGAATATCTCACCGATACACAAATTGAAACAATTAGATTGATGGCCGAAGGTAATGCAAACTCTGAAATTGCAAAGAAGCGTTTTGTATCGGAAAAATCCGTGGAGCAGATGTTGGCTCGAATCGCAACTGAATTAGGTATTGTCTTTGATCGCCAGCATAATTCTAGAGTTAGGATCTTGGATTCCTACTATCGCTTAGTAAACGGCCGCAAATAGGAGCATAAAAATCCACTAGGGTAAGTTTGTCCTATGGATTTAGCAGGTTTAAAGGGTCACTGGAATCAAGTGCTTTTTTCTCTTGAAGCTAAGAATCGAGTTGCTTGGTTAACATTTTTTGATGCCCGGCTTGCAAGTTTTGACAACAGTGTCTTAGTGCTTGATTTTTCTGATCCCGAAAAATTTGCGGGAAATCACTCATATTCTCAGGTTCGCGAGAAATTTGCACCACTCTTAATCGAAACGTTTTTAGAAATTACTGGCGAAAAGATAGAAGTTAAATGGTGAAAAAAATCAATATTTTCTTCATTACGCTCTCCTTAATTTTAATGAGCGTGCCCACTGCAAGCGCCGCTCAAACCATCTCGTTATACATTAAGAAGACTCCCACCATCGGAGAATCCAAAGTCAGCCTTTATGGTCAGATAAAACCAGCTAAATCAAATATCCAGATTCGCATTGAATCTAAGTTAATTGGAGCATCAAGTAACAACTGGACACGAACTTCACTGGGCACAAAGAGTAAATTAGGTGGAAGCTGGCGACTTGAGGTGATCTCTACCGCGCTAGCAGGAAGCGCACAGTATCGAGCTATTGCCGTGATTGATGGAAAAACTTTTCGTTCACCGATTCGAGCTCTTGAAATTGACCATTCTTCGACAATCTCAAATGTAGAAGCAGATGCATTAATCCCATTGGCTGGCCCTGGTGGCCGAGTCCATGGTGTTGATGTAAGTAAGTGGCAACACCCTGGTGGAAAGTTGATTGATTTTGCCAAGATGTATCGCGCGGGAGTTCGATTTGTAATGATCAAAGCTTCCGATGGCAAAGATTCTTCAGATATCGATGCCCGAAAGTGGTTAGCGATAGATATGGACGCTGCACAAGCTGCAGGTCTTTACACCGGTTTTTATCATTATGCCTACTTGCCAAATTCGACGGATGAAGCAACTGTGATTACTGAAGCCGAAACACAAGCACAGAAAGCAATTTGGAGATTGGCTTCAGTTGGCGGATATAACGAACGAACACTCCCATATGCATTAGATCTAGAGAACAATTGCATTCAATACAGTGGTAGAACCTGTACCAAATATGCATCAAAAAAATTGGTAACTCTCTTTGCGACTACTTGGCTCAAAGTGGTCAAGGAAAAAACTGGTCGAACTCCTTTTCTTTACTCTTATTCACAATTTCTAGAAAATGCGATGGTCAGAAATCCGGAACTTCGAAGTTATCCGCTTTGGTTAGCCCATTATGGAATAAATCCTGCAGACCCACTCGGACAACCTGGTCAAAAGATTAGTGGTTGCTATGTTCATTCATGGACTTCTGCAAACTGTTCCTCCGAATGGGTAATCTGGCAATACAGTTCATGCGGAATTGGTCGCAAGTATGGTGTACCTAGTGGTCGCGTTGATTTAAATGTATTTAGAGGCAACATCGAAAATTTCGTAAATCTCACCAAAGGTTCTTGGATTCCCGAGGCCACCGACATGATGCCAATTAAGGAACCCACCACAATTCAATTATTGGCATCCAACCTCTCAACAGACGATAAGCCTGCAATATTTGAATTGAACGTAACTAGACCGACTGGATTACCCGTTGTTACTGGGACTACAAAATTAATCTTGCAAGATAAAAATATTTTACTCGATCAAACTGCGGTGCGCTCTAAAAATGGGTCTTTCAAATTGACTGTCAAAGGTCTTCCTGTCGGAACTTGGGATGCAATTTTGAGATTTGTAGATCAATCAAATACCCACGCTACATCTAATGTACCAATTCAAATTTCTATACTTGCAGGAGAAAAACCAGCACCTACTGTAAAACCATCACCAAAGCCCGGAACTTCTACAAAAGCTCCTGCAGATTCATGCCGTGGTCAGATAGTTAATTGAGGTTTTCAAGCGCGTGGCTAGCCCTTGCCATTGCGCTCTGGAATTGCGTGATAGATGCCTTTTTATCACTAGCCTTCCAGCCTAAATACGGTGCCATCAAATCAGCAATAGCAGTCACGTGATCCAAACCAAAGTTTGGCGCTTCAAACGCGATTCGAGTTCTGCGCTCCATAACATCAGAGACGCTTAGCGCACCTTCAGCGACAACTGCATAAACTATCTCTGCCTTTAAATAAGGCAAATTTTTAACAATTGGTTGAACTAATTTACGATCATCTTCAATCAAAGCAAAGATTTCGCTAACTTCTGAGCCAAATCGATTGAGTAGATGTGTGACTGTTTCTGGCTTTAAACTGTATTGCATGGCTAATTGATCAATCTGCTGTGTCAATGCCCAATAACCATCTGTACCAACTATTGGTAATTTGTCGGTGATACTCTCGTTGATTAGTTTGGTAATGTCATTTGTGGCCATATCTACCGCATCTTTAGCCATCACTCTGTATGTGGTGTATTTGCCACCGGCCAGACTCACAAATCCAGGAATTGGGCGATCAACTGTGTGTTCACGTGATAGTTTGGTGGTTTCGCTAGTTTTCTTATTTGCCACAAGTGGTCTTAAGCCGGCAAATACGCCAATTACTTGATCCATTGAGATTCTGGGCTGAAGTACTCGATTTGCTTGTTCGATAATGTATTGAACGTCTGCTCGATCCGCTAACGGCTCATTTTCATCACCTTTATATTCGGTATCAGTGGTGCCGATCATCCACTGATCCTTCCAAGGAATTATAAATAGCACCGAGACTGCTGTTTTGATGATTATGCCTTCATCAGCTTTGATGGCATCTCCGGGGAGGATGATGTGTACACCTTTACTCATCTTTACTTCATACCCTGGTTCAATACCAAATTCTTTATGAAGTTGATCGCTCCAGACGCCAGCACACATAATCACAACTGAAGAACTAACAGTGATCTTCTTCTTGCTCAATAAATCAGTTACTACGGCACCGGTGACGCGCTTACCTTTCTTGGTCAACGAATCAACTTTGGCTCTAGTCAGAATTACAGCACCATGACGCTTGGCAGTACGAGCAATCATCATGGTATGTCTTGCATCATCAACCTGTGCATCAAAATAGCGAATAGCGCCAGTTACGACATCAGTTCGCAAACTTGGTGCAATTTCAGAAATGGTCTTTTGGGATAAATGTTTGTGACCTGGCAGTGCTCGTTTAAATCCTCTCAGTGCATCATAGAGCGCAAGACCTGCGCCAACATAAGTTCTTTCTTTGACCTTTTCGTGTAACGGATATAGGAATGCAACTGGCTTGACCAGGTGAGGTGCCAAATTTGAAACCATTAATTCTCGTTCATGGAGCGCTTCACGCACTAATTTAAAGTCATATTGTTCTAGATATCGAAGCCCGCCATGTATCAATTTGCTCGATCGGCTAGAAGTTCCAGAGGCAAAGTCATCAGATTCAATTAGCGCAACACTTAAACCTCGAGTTGCGGCATCCAGTGCCACACCTACGCCATTGATACCGCCGCCAATAATCAGGATATCGAAATTCTCCTTGGCAAGGCGCGATAAGTCTTCGGCTCGTTGCTCGGGATTAAGGCTGGAATCAAACATTACCTACATATATTAACGCTACTTCAAGTAAAGTTCATATGTGACTTACATCGGAAGCCTCGATCAAGGCACTACTAGTACTCGATTCATTATTTTCAATGAAAAAGGCGAGATAATCGCGGTGCATCAACTTGAACATGAGCAATTGCTCCCTAATTCTGGTTGGGTTGAGCATGATCCAGAAGAGATTTGGCAGAACACTCAGAAAGTCATTGAACAAGCGCTAACAAAAGCAGAACTAAAAGCATCTGACTTAGTCGCAATCGGGATTACTAATCAAAGAGAGACTGTGGTCGCCTGGGATCGTGAAAGTGGAAAAGCGCTTTCAAATGCGATTGTTTGGCAAGATACCCGAACCGCAGAATTTCTAAATTCACTCTCAGATGAAGACAAACTTAAGATCACAGATAGAACTGGCACTCCCATCGCCCCATATTTCTCCGCCAGCAAGATGGCGTGGTTACTCGCAAATGCCATTACAGATAAGGCCAATCTAAGTTTTGGAACTATCGATTCATGGTTACTTTTTAAATTGACTGGTGAGTTTAAAACAGATGTGACAAACGCATCTAGGACTCAGCTTATGAACTTGCAGACTTTGCAATGGGATCAAGAGTTACTAGATATTTTTGGGATCAAAATGGAATGGTTACCAAAGATCTGTTCATCTTCGGAGATATACGGAAAGACCAAGGAAGGCATCCCAGTTGCAGGAATTTTGGGCGATCAACAAGCAGCGATGGTTGGTCAGACCTGCTTTGAAGTTGGTAGCTCTAAAACTACATACGGAACCGGAAACTTTGCACTGCTAAATACTGGAGAAGAATTGGTCCGTTCTAGAAACGGTCTATTAACAACAGTGCTCTATAAATTAGGAGATGCACCAGTTCAATATGCGCTCGAAGGTTCAGTTGCAGTAACTGGTTCTGCTATCCAATGGTTAAGAGATCAACTCGGCATCATTAATAGCGCATCTGAGGTAGAAACGCTGGCGGCATCGGTTGCCGATAATGGTGGGGTCTACTTCGTGCCAGCTTTTTCGGGGTTATTTGCACCTTATTGGCGTAGTGATGCGCGTGGCGTGATAGTTGGACTCACCAGAGCTAACACCAAAGCACATCTTGCAAGAGCTGCGCTAGAAGCAATCTGCTACCAAACCAAAGAGGTGTTGGATGCAATGGAAGCAGATAGTCAGATCAAGTTACGCGAAATGCGAGTAGATGGTGGAATCACAAACAATAAACTCTGCATGCAATTGCAATCTGACATCATGGGTATAGACGTAGTAAAACCAGTGATCACAGAGACGACTGCATTAGGTGCTGCATTTGCCGCTGGTTTAGCTACAGGGGTTTGGAAAGATGCCGATGAAATCAAAGCAATTTGGCAGCGTGAATTTACTTGGCATCCAGAGAGTAGTGAACAGTGGCGCGAGACTGGCTACCAAAAGTGGCGTAAAGCAATCACACGAACCTTCGATTGGGTTGAATAAGGTTCTAGGATGAAGACACTATGAAGCTAAATGGCGTCATCCGAAGTGATCGCACAATGGCTGATGGTCGGACCATTCGTTATTACGACAGCAAACCCACGCTCCGTGATGCCGTTGACCAAAGGGATAAAGAAGATCAACCCGGTTTTGGTGAACTGAGATTTGATCCATTAGTAAATGAATGGATCGCAATCTCAGCACACAGGCAGAATCGCATCTTCTTGCCGCCCAAAGAACTCTGCCCTCTCTGTCCAACAAAAGGTGATCTTTTAACTGAGATCCCAGAATCTGACTATGAAGTTGTGGTCTTCGATAACAGATCTCCATCTCTTAGCCCAATTCTTGGAGATTATGCACTTCCCGATTATGCGGGCCCCGAAACTGATTCCGCTAAAGCCATCGGAAAGTGCGAAGTTATCTGCTTTACCGGAGATCATGGAAAATCTTTTAAAGACCTGTCGCCATCTAGAGTTCATACTCTTCTAGAAGCGTGGCGAGATCGCACTTCAGAGCTATCAAAAGCACCCTTTATTAGACACATTGCCCCATTTGAAAATCGTGGTGAAGAAGTTGGCGTGACTCTGCATCATCCACACGGTCAGATTTATGCCTATTCTTATTTGCCACCTAGGGTTGAGAAGATGTTGACAGTTGCCAAGCGATACCAGAATGAATTTGGCCGTGTGCTCTTTGATGATATTTTGAAACGCGAACTTACAGATAAAGTCAGAATAATCAGTCAGAATCGGGATTGGGTAGCTTATGTACCGTTTGCAGCGCGGTATCCATTTGAAATTCATGTGGCACCACTTTCCCCGGTAGCAGATCTAGCAGAACTATCCGAAGCCCAATGTGAGACATTCCCTGAATTTGCACTAGAAATAATGAAGCGTCTTGATGGAGTATTTGGCATACCTATGGCTTATATAGCAGCTTGGCATCAAGCCCCCGTGCGTGAAGGTAGAGATTTATTAAGATTACATTGGCAAATCACTAGCGTACGTCGTGCCCCTGGCAAGCTTAAATATCTCGCAGGTTCTGAATCTGCATTTGGTGCCTTCATCATGGACGTAACTCCTGAAGATGCAGCGAGACAATTACGCGAGGTCAAACTTTGAAGGTCCTGGTGACCGGTGGTGCTGGATATATTGGTAGCACAGCTGTTGCAATGTTGTTAGAAGCGGGATACCAAGTCAAAGTAATAGATGACTTAAGTACTGGACACGCCGATCTGGTCTCAAAAAATGCCGAATTCATTGAAGGCTCTATATTAAATTCTCAAAATCTAGATGAAGCGCTAAATGGCTGCGACGCAGTGATGCACTTTGCCGCCAAATCTCTGGTCGGAGAGTCGGTAGAAAAACCTGAACTATATAGATCAGTAAATGTTGATGGCTCTAACGCCTTGGTCAAGCAGATGCGCAGTCACGGTATCGAAAAGCTGGTCTTCTCCTCTACTGCAGCTACCTATGGAGAACCTCTGAAGATCCCAATCTCGGAAAGTGATGCTCCGAAGCCTAAAAATCCATACGGAGCTACAAAATTAGCATTCGATGAAATTATCAAAGACTCTGGTTTATCTGCGATTTCGTTGAGATATTTCAATGTAGCTGGCGCATTAAAAAGCAGGGATGGTTGGCTGCCGGAGCGACATAATCCCGAGACACATTTAATTCCCAATGTGCTGTCAGCAACTAAACAAAAGCCAGTGCGGATCTTTGGCACCGATTGGCCGACTCCCGATGGAACTTGTATCAGAGATTATGTACACGTTGTCGATCTAATCGAAGCACATATTGCAGCGCTTCAGAAATTACCGGACCATCAACATGAAATCATTAATTTGGGCTCTGGCAGTGGTTACTCGGTGCGCGAAGTTATTGCTGCTGCGGAGATTGCCACGGGACGTTTAATTCCGGTGATTGACAGTGAACGTCGCGCCGGAGACCCAGCAGTATTAATTGCAGATATCACCAAAGCAAATTCCTATCTCGGATGGCAACCAACCAGAGATTTAAAAGAGATGGTCATAGATACCTGGAATTCTATGCAAAATTTAATGAATTGAGATCTCAATGAGTTTCCAAACTATCTTTGGCAAAGCGCCAGACGTGGTCGCTACCGCGCCAGGTCGGATTAATTTAATCGGCGAGCACGTGGATTATTCGGATGGATTTGTACTTCCATTTGCGATAATTAATCGCACTACCGTTAGCATCAGCGTCAGAGACGATTCTAAGATCAGATTAGCATCGGCACAGAAACAATCTTCGCTCTTTGAAATAGATATCAAAGATCTGAAACCAGGATCTGATGGGAAATGGGAGCGCTATCCACTTGGGGTGATCTGGGCTCTAGGCATCAAAAGCGGTTTAGATATTTATGTAGATGGGAAGGTTCCACTTGGCGCAGGACTCTCATCCTCAGCTGCGCTCGAATGCAGCGTTGCAGTAGCGCTCAATCATCTATTCGAACTCGGATATACCTCAAAAGAATTGGCGAAACTATCCCAAAAAGCTGAAAACGATTACGTTGGAGTTCCCTGCGGAATTATGGATCAATCCATTTCATTGATGGGAAAGGCTGGCAACGCTCTACTTTTGGATTGCCGAGATCTATCAACCAAATTAGTTCCAATAGATCTTGCAGCGCACGATCTCGAATTATTGATAATTGATACTCAAGCTCACCATGCATTGGTAGACGGCGGATATGCAGAGCGTCGCGCTAGTTGCGAATCAGCTGCCACAAAACTTGGAAAGAGTATGCGAGATTTGACCATCGCAGAATTGGAAGCAAATAAAGAGAAGCTAAGCGACATTGAATATCGCAGAGCCAGACATGCCGTCACTGAGATTGCCAGAGTCTTGCAATGTGTAGAGGCTCTAAGCTCCAAGAACTTCAAATTAGTAGGCCAATTGATTACCGATTCGCATAAATCGTTAAGAGATGATTACAACGTCTCTTGTCCAGAGTTAGATGTAGCCGTAGATGCCGCGCTAAAGGTGGGAGCACTTGGTGCACGTATGGTGGGTGGTGGCTTTGGAGGTAGTGCAATTGCGCTGTTAAAACTTGATCAAATCGATGAGACAAAAGAGGCGATTTCGAAATCTTTTACATTAAACGGTTTCAAAGCCCCAAGATTCTTTGAGAGTTTGCCAAGCGATGGTGCTCAAATAGTTAATTAAATTAGTTAATTCACTGGAATAACTGAGATTACTTCTACTCCACCGATATCGCTAAGCACCTGAACTAAATCTGTGGGATCGCTTCCAGGAATCGAAACTGTAATGTCGTCATAGCCTTTGCCGCCTTCGCTTTTTACGACAACCAAGCCGCGAATATCTGCCCCAGCAAAACCGATCGCAGAGGCTACCGCGCCTAAAGAACCTGGACGATCCGGAAGCGAGATTTGCAGACGAAATATAGCCATGGATTAAGGATAACTTCTTTCCTTGATAACTGCTTAATAGGTGTTTTAGCTACTTGGTGCAGATCCTAAAGTAACGGTAAAGGTCCTATTAGCTCCAGATGGAAGCTCAACTAATACCGAGACTTTCGCTCCAGGTGCATAAGAGCGAATCTTCACAATCGCTGCAACTTGATCTGAAATTCGGGTGCCATCAATTGATTTGATAATTGAACCAACTGGAATGCCAGCTTTTTCAGCGCCTTCTCCACTACTTAAACGGCCAATCTTTGCTCCAACCCCGTTATATGTATTGTCGAAGAAGACTCCTAATACAGGTCGAGTAGATTTTCCATTCGCAATCAATTCATCAATAATTCTTTTGGCTTCATTGATTGGAATAGAGAAACCCAGACCAATAGATCCGCTGGTGCCACTTGATAGCGTCGCAATTGCAGAGTTAACGCCGATGATTCGACCATTGCCATCCAAAAGCGCGCCACCTGAATTTCCAGGATTAATTGCCGCGTCAGTTTGAATTGCATTTACATAACTTTCAGAACCGAAAGATCCAGCGGTAACGGGACGATTTAACGCAGAGACAATTCCGCTGGTGACTGTCGAAGAAAGGCCCAGTGGTGAACCAATTGCAACGACTGGATCTCCTACCAGTACCTTGGACGAGTTTCCGAGGGCAAGTTCTGGCAAGTTTCCTCTATCCACACGTAAAACTGCTAGATCATAATTTTGATCAAGGCCGACGATCGAAGCTGGAAAGCGATCACCATTGTTTAGTTCGATCGTTAAAACTCCACCACTTGATGCATATGAATCAACCACATGTTCGTTGGTCACTATGAAGGAATTCAAGATATTCGATTTATAAACCCAACCCGAACCAGTACCGCCACCACTTGCAGAACGAACTGCAATTGAGACCACGCTTGGAGTTGCGAGCGCTGCTATTGCGCGAACATCTATTGAGTCACCGCTGATTGAAGTGAGTACTTGACCAGATGGGCAGCTAGCGCCTTTTGCTAGAAACATCGCATTGGTTTTGGTATTAACGCAGGCCTTTGCGCCCAGAGTTGGTGAGGTGGTGGCATCCGAGATGCCACCTACGAGAACTGCTCCGGCGGCAAATCCAACGCCAATTTTTGCGGCGGTGCTCTTGAAGAAATTCATGCCTAGATAATGCCCTGAAATCCTGAAAAATTCCCGTGAAGTAGGTTTGAAATTAGGCTGACTAGGCGTAGCCCGGATTAGATTTCCACCACATATGCGCCATCAATCTTAACTTCGACCTTCGGAAGCGGTCGGATCGAGTTTGGCCCATCCCCAGAGGGCCCAGTGACCACTCTTGCTCCATCAAAGGGATCAAAGGCCGCTTGGTGGCAGGGACATTCAAGATGTTTGCTCGATTTCTTATAAAAAACTTCGCATCCCTGGTGAGTGCAGACCGCAGAGTAAGCAAAGACTCCATTCCGAGTTCTAAATAGAATCGCACTCGCACCATTTGACTGTTTAAATGAATAAGAAGCGCCGATTGGAAGCACCTCTAATTTAACAATTCGCTTTCCACCTGCTGGATTAGCGCCGCCCTTTGGAAATAATTTTCCGAGCCCGATGAAACCTGCAGTAAGAGCTAGCACGCTACCTACTCTCATTAGGCCGCGTCTATCCATATTTACATCTATTCTTCTATTTCCACTGTACAACACAAAAAAGTAGGCCAACCACATCACAGCATATGCAGTATCACTTGCAATAAAATAAGGTCTTACATTAAAAGTTACCGTCAACCATAATCCGACAGAAGTACCAAAACCAACTAGCGCTGCAAAACGTGGCAAGATAAAAAGTAAAGTACAGATACCAGTTGCAAACTCGATTACCAAAATAAACCATCCAGCTAAGGTGGCATATTCGAGAGAACCCTTTAATAACGGTCCTATAGGTGAGATCTCAATAAAACCATTGATTTGATTGCCGATGTAATTGACGGTGCCAGGAGTTAAGAAACTTGGATCTGAAGCTTTGTCCCAGCCTCCATAAATCCAAGTGATACCAAGCCAAGCCCGCAAAATTCTGGCCGAGATACTCTGAGACTGCCAAGATGCAATTACAGATCTAGCACGGTAAGCCATGAGCCATAGGGTATCAGCGAAGGTTTTCGAAGCTCCCTGACTTGGACTCGAACCAAGAACCTGCCGGTTAACAGCCGGCTGCTCTGCCATTGAGCTATCAGGGATTGTTAGCGCCAAACTCTAGCGCAAGGCCATCAGTGGTAAAAATCAGAATGAGAATTAGTGAAAATCAAATGCTTCCAAGCGCTTTTTCGCGTAATGCTCGACGCTGGGATTCTAGAGTAACCAACTCCGAAAAGAGGCCTTGATATTCAACTTCAGTTGGATTAATCCTTTGTAACTTAGATTTGGTATCTGCGATAGTCCTGGATATTGCAACCTCGTGCAACCTAGCAATAATGGATTCAACATATCTTTCAGAAACCTCCCCGTCAGTGCGGATTGGCTCAACAGATAACTCTGTATATAAAGATTTCAAATCTTCGTTTTCAATCGTTGCTAGTTTGCCACCAGAATCAATAGCGCCACGCAGGGCCTGATAAGCAGGATGCGAGAATGAATTGGCGGGCAAATCACTCCAGCCCGTTGAAAGCGCTGGTAACTGTAGTTTAGATTTCAATACTTCACGCTCTAAAATCAAAGTTGGTTCTTTTGGATCAGGCCGCCAAGTTCCAATCTCTCCTTCGCTCTTTTGCGAAACTGATTTACCGCCAAGTTGCGAAACTGAGTTTGCTACCGGATCGATATCCATACCTAACCAGAGCGCTAACTGCTTGATGTATTCCGGACGAAGTGCTTTATTCTTAATGCTTGCCACCATTGGTGCGGTTGCACCCAATGCATTTACTCGACCTTCGGCAGTTTGTAAATCGTGCTTCTTTAATTCGGTGCGGATTGCAAACTCAAAGAGCGGAATTCGACTGGCAATTAGATCGCGAAGCGCGCTATCACCGTGTGCTTGTCGTAGTTCACAAGGGTCCATTCCATTTGGCTCGACTGCCACGAAAGTTTGAGTTACAAATTTCTGATCATCATCGTATGCGCGAAGCGCCGCTTTTTGTCCTGCGGCATCTCCATCGAAAGTAAAGATAACTTCGCCGCGGAAGGCATCATCATCCATCAATAAATTTCGCAAGATTCGAATATGGTCGTCACCAAATGCGGTTCCGCAGGTCGCGACTGCGGTAGTGACGCCAGCTAAATGCGCTGCCATCACATCGGTGTAACCCTCTACCACGACCACCTGGCGTTTGCTTGCGATCTCTTTTTTGGCGAGATCTAAACCATACAAAACTTGGCTCTTCTTATAAATCGGGGTCTCCGACGTATTCAAATACTTTGGTCCTTGATCCTCTTCGGAGAGTTTTCTTGCACCGAATCCGACGACGTCACCCGTGATACTTCGAATCGGCCAAATCAATCTATTTCTAAAACGATCAATCAAGCCTCTCTGTCCCTCTTTTGAAAGTCCTGCCAAATCTAACTCTTCGTCTGTGAAACCTTGATCTCTTAGATGCTTAGTTAGTTGATCCCAATCATCAGGTGCATAACCGACACCAAAACGTTCACAAGCAACTCGATCAAATCCTCGTTGCATCAGAAACTCTCGTCCAACTTGGGCATCGGGATTGGTGTTTAGTTGGTTCTGATAAAAAGTCTGAGCTGCAGTATTTGCAGCAATCAATCTTGACTTCAAACCCGGCTTATAGTTACTTGAATTTCCACCTTCGTATGTAAGTTGGTATCCGATTCGGCCAGCTAACTTTTCAACCGCTTCGACGAATGAGATATGGTCAATATCCATCAAGAATTTGATGACATCGCCACCTTTGTGGCAACCGAAACAATGAAAATACCCTTTTGACAAAGTTACATGAAACGAGGGGCTCTTTTCATCGTGAAATGGGCAGAGCCCTTTCTTTTGATCCCCACCTGCCTGTTTTAATGGCAGATAATCATTGACCACATCATCAATCCGCACATTCTCGCGAACATAAACCACATCCTCGTTACGGATCATGCCACTCATGGGAAAAACCTCATGAAGATAACCTAGCGTGAAGGGCATACGCCGCGGGATCAGTGAGGCTGGCAACTTGATCAATGATTACTCTTAATTTTTGGCTGTCATCAGATTGATGCCAAGCGTCCAGAAATACCGTATCTAAAACTTGAGCCCCAGCCGCTTGGATCATCTCGACCAATTCATAAATGACTTTGCGCTGCTTGGCATACCTAGCTTGAGCTTCTGGGGCTTGGATCAGATAGAAGGCGGAGATTGCTTTAAGTAACGCTACTTCGACCACTTGCTCGCGAGGAATTACCAGTTCAGCACCAAATCGTTTTAGCTCTCCGGCCCCATATTTTTCGCGGGTAGCTTTCTCGGATTCGTATACAAATCTTCCAATTAATTGGCTGGTGTAATCTTTGAGTCTTGCTAAATCACGGTGCATACCATCAAAATCTTTAGGCCAACACGATAACGCTTGTAGACGTTGCATTGCACTATTGATCTCTTCTTTAGAAGCGTTTAAATAATCTCTTTCAAGAATCTGCGAGATCTCTGATAGATCTTCTTCGATCTCTGGGACACTGAGTTGGCTAGCAACTATCGCATCCTCGAAGTCATGAACAGAGTAACTAACATCATCTGACCAATCCATAATCTGTGCTTCAAAAGTGCGTTGTTGATCTGGGGCTCCTTTGCGCATCCAATCAAAAATCTCTTGATCATCAAGATAAACTCCAAATTTCTTGGAATTGATCGCTTGGCTCCATGGGTACTTAGTGCAAGCATCTAAAGAAGCTCGAGTTAGATTTAAACCAACGCTTCGGCCGTCACTATAAGTCTTTGCTTCTAACCTAGTTAAAATTCGAAAGGTCTGTGCGTTGCCCTCGAAGCCACCAATATCTCTTGCAACTTCTGCCAATGCAGCTTCACCGTTATGACCAAAAGGTGGATGGCCCAAATCATGTGCCAAACAAGCGGTGTCGATTAAATCTGGATCTGCACCAAGCGATGCGCCGAACTCTCTACCGATCTGTGCACATTCAAGTGAATGTGAGAGCCTGGTTCGTTGAAAATCATTCTCCCAAGGAACTGCAACTTGGGTCTTTGCGGCAAGTCTTCGAAGCGCTGCCGAGTGAATCAATCGAGCACGATCGCGCATGAACTCGGTTCGGCCAGGTCGTTTGGCCGGCTCAGGAATAAAACGTTCAGTATCCCGCGCTTCGTACATGTTATTAGCCTAGCCCTACAAGACCAATGGCATTTTTAGCAGTATTTTCAAAGTTATCACTTACGTGAATACCAATCTGCTCAAGCGTGCGATATGCAATATATGCACCACCTTCACGCCATAAATAACGTAGCGAGGAATTCTCTAGCGAGTAAGGACCACTCTGTGCAGGTGAGCAGGTAGCGCTAATTCCCAAATCTTTTGCAATATAGGTCGAACGCTTGCAGTGATATGGATCGGTCACCACGATCACCTCTTTAACATTATTTTTCTGGAAATAGTCGGTGTAAGCCTGGGTGCTGTTGATGGTGTTTGTACCCTTGCCAATTTCAATTGTGCGATTGCGTGGCACACCATTTTCAATCAACCAATTGCGACCTGCGCGCGCTTCGGTAAATCTATCTCCCGGCGCACCAGCACCAACTGTGATGATCTTCTCTGTTAAACCTGCTTTATAAATCTCAAGTGCTTGCTTAAGTCTCGCCTCTAGCGCATCGCTAGGTCTGCCATCGTATTGAGCTGCACCCATCACTACCGCAAACTTCGCACTCTTTGTGGTTGGGTAATGGGCATCCCACCAGACCTGACCAAAAAAGAAAGCTGGAACTCCGATAATAATCAATGTTATTAAAGTTACTACTTTGCCAATCAATTTGAACATTAATTAGCCACCACTAACCACCGCTGAATGCATCTTCGAGTTCTAAATGCACCAACTCATCGGGGTCTTTTAACCAACCATCAGGCAATGTTGGTGGACGACCATGGCTAGTTCGGCCACGTGGCTTTTCGGCGACCTCATGCGGGTATGGTTGATTCTCAAGTTGATCAAGCAAATTGCGAAACTCTGCCAAACTCGAAATCATTCCGAATTGCCTACGTAGCTCTTGGCGAACTCTAAAACCCTTCAAGTACCAAGCCATATGTTTGCGCAAATCTTTGCAACCGCGATCCTCTGATTCGAAATAATCAACGATTAATTCACCGTGTCTCCACATAACTTCTCGAACTTCAAATAAATCAGGCAAATATCGTTCTTGACTGCCATTGAAGGCATTTACTAAATCTTTAAATAGCCATGGTCTTCCAAGGCAGCCCCGCCCCACGACCACACCATCACATCCCGTCTCTGCCACCATTCGCACACCATCTTGGCCAGACCAGATATCGCCATTTCCGAGCACCGGAATACCACTTGGCGCTAGATGCTCTTTCAACTCTGCAATTGCCGACCAATCAGCTTTGCCTTCATACATCTGCTCCGCAGTTCTCGCATGTAGCGCAATCCAAATTACTCCTGCTTCCACTGCAGAATCTGCAGCTTCCAGAAATGTTTTATGGTTGCTATCAATTCCGATTCGCATCTTAACGGTAACTGGTATACCGAATGGTTTGGCAGTTTCAACAGCGCTCTTAACGATATTTGCAAACAATTTACGTTTGTAAGGAAGCGCTGCACCACCGCCTTTTCTAGTTACCTTCGGAACTGGGCAACCAAAATTCATATCAATATGATCTGCTAAGTCTTCATCGCCAATCATCTGCACAGCTTTTCGCATCACATTTGGATCGGTTCCGTATAACTGCACCGATCTTGGCCACTCGCCAATACCAGGTTTCATCAATCTAAAAGTCTCTTCACGTCTTTCAATCAATGCACGTGCAGTTACCATTTCGGAAACAAATAAACCAGCACCTTGTTCGCGGCAGAGTTGGCGAAATGGTGCACTGGTGATACCAGCCATTGGCGCTAGAACTACGGCTGGATCTACTTTGAAATCGCCGTCCCGCAATGGCAAGAGCAGCGGTTTTGTTAACAACCGAGCAGTTTCGGTGCTAGCCATGCCTCAACCTGATCAATTGATACGCGGGCCTGTTCCATAGTGTCACGTTCTCTAATGGTGACTGCGTTATCTTCCAAAGATTCAAAATCAATTGTTATGCAAAATGGTGTACCAACTTCATCTTGTCGACGATAACGTCTACCGATTGCACCAGCATCATCGAAATCAACCGACCAGTTCTTTCTTAATTGAGCTGCTAAATCTCGGGCTTTTGGTGAGAGATCGGCATTTCTCGAAAGCGGTAGAACCGCAACTTTGATCGGTGCTAAGCGGTGATCTAGCTTCATCAAAGCGCGCTTTTCCAGCTCGCCTTTGGCATTTGGCGCTTCGTCCTCGGTGTAGGCATCCATCAAAAAGGTCAAAGTCGCACGATCAACACCCGCCGCTGGTTCAATTACATAAGGTGTCCAGCGCTCATTCTTCTCTTGATCAAAGAATGAAAGATCCTTGCCGCTTGCAACAGAGTGCGCTTTTAGATCGTAATCGGTGCGGTTTGCGATGCCTTCTAGCTCTCCCCACTCGGTGCCAGTAAATTCGAATTTGTACTCAATATCGACGGTGCGCTTTGAATAATGTGAGAGCTTGTCTTTTGGATGTTCATAAATTCTTAGTCGATCTGGATTGATCCCTAAATCCACATACCAAGCCATACGAGTATCAATCCAGTATTGATGCCACTCTTCATCACTCCCAGGTGGCACAAAGAACTCCATCTCCATCTGCTCAAATTCTCGAGTGCGGAAAATGAAATTACCTGGCGTGATTTCGTTTCGGAATGATTTACCTATCTGCCCAATTCCAAATGGTGGTTTCTTACGAGAAGTAGTCTGCACTTGATCGTAATTTATGAAGATGCCTTGCGCAGTCTCTGGTCTTAAGTACGCCAAACCGCTCTCGTCTTCAACTGCACCGAGAAAAGTCTTAAGCAATCCAGAGAATTGGCGAGGTGCCGTGAATTGACCTTTATTGCCACATGCTGGGCAATTGACTTCTTCTAATGAATTTGGCTTCCGCTTATGCTTTGCTTCAAAAGCTTCTTCTAAGTGATCGGCACGGTAACGCTTATGACAAGCAGTGCACTCTGTTAATGGATCGGTGAAGGTAGCCACATGCCCGGAAGCTTCCCAAACCTCTTTCGCAAGAATTACGCAAGAATCTAAACCAACCACATCTTCGCGTGATTGCACCATGGATTTCCACCACTGGCGCTTAACATTATTTTTAACTTCTACACCAAGCGGACCATAATCCCAGGCTGCACGTAACCCGCCATAAATCTCTGATGATGGATAAACAAAGCCTCGGCGCTTTGAAAGGCTGACGATATTCTCTAAACGATCTGCGGCCATAAATTTCTCCCATCCGGCTGGCTGTCGGCGGCGCTAGCGGCTTGCTAGCCCAGGGCTTAATTGTATCCAAGCCACTTTCTGATATGAAAATGAAAATCGTTTTCAATTTCTGATATGGTTTTGGGTATGAATAACGCTTTGATTTTGGCTGCGATCACTGCGGTTGCGACCGCGCTTGGAGGTTTCATCGCAATTCGCTCCAAGGATCGCCTCCACCTTGTTCTGGGGCTGTCTGCCGGTTTATTGCTAGGTCTCGTCTTCTTTGAATTGATCCCAGAGGTATTTCACGAATCGGCGGAATTACTTCATGTGCCACTAGTCTCCGTTGCGATCATTGGCGGATTTTTTGCATTGCATCTATTCGAGCAATTCTCGGGTCATCACGAACCAGTGGAATCGGATTACGGACATAGCCACTCTCACACGACCAATGTTGCGGGGACGCTTGGCGCGATAGCAATGGGCGGCCATGTCTTTTTAGATGGCGTGGCACTTGGCGTGGCATTTCAGGTCTCAACAGAACTTGGCATATCAGTCTTTCTAGCAATCTTGGTTCATGCTTTTAGCGATGGATTAAATACAGTTTCACTTTTAATCAAAAGCGGTCATTGGAGCAAGCGAGCCATCTCCCTGCTTGGCTTAGATTCTGTAGCTAGGATTTCAGGTGCAGCTCTCGGTACATATGTGACATTTAGCGAAACTGCGATTTCGGTCTATCTAGCAATATTTGCCGGAATTCTCATCTATTTGGCCACTTCGCACATTTTGCCAGAAGCACATGCTAGACACTCATCAAAGTTGACTTTGGTGAGCACGCTATTTGGAATTGCACTGATGTGGTTATTAGTAGCGACCTTGCACTCTGATTCAAGCCATCAACATGAAGAAAACACCAAAACTGCTACTACCGAAAAAAAATCAGATCACGACCATGAATAAATCAGAGACCAAGGTTCTTAGAGCACTCGAAAAAATTGGAAGTTTTGCAAGTGCTCAAGAGCTCTACAAGATAATGAGCAGAAATAGAGATTCGATTGGACTTACCACTGTTTACCGAGCCGTACAATCTTTAGTTGATAAGAATGTAATCGACCAACTGCGACGAGATGATGGCGAAGCCATTTATAGGTTATGCGGTGAGCGGCATCATCACCACCTTGTTTGCAAAAGTTGCGGCTCAACTGTTGAAATCGAAGGTAGCGCAATCGAAAAATGGAGCGCTGAAATCGCCAAAAAACATGGTTTTCGAGAGGTGGGACATACTGCAGAGATCTATGGTCTTTGCCGAAAGTGCTAAGCCTTACCAAATCTTCTATTTCTAGATGAATATTCCTCAATCGCCTTCCATAGTGTGCGGCGATCTGCATCTGGCCAGAGCACATCCATAAATACCAACTCTGCATAAGCGCTCTGCCAGGGTAAGAAATTGCTCAACCTCTGCTCCCCCGATGAACGTAAGAAAAGATCGACATCGCTGGGTAGCTCAAGATACTTTGCAAAAGTTCTCTCATCGAAATTCTTCAGCTTATTTTTCTTATGATCCCGCGCCATCTGCTCTGCTGCCTGAACGATCTCTGCTCGTCCACCGTAATTTACGCACATATTTAGAGTAAGAACTTTATTGTTTGCAGTTAGCTCTTCGGCTTCAAGTAGCTCGTCAATCACCGAACTCCAGAGACGTTTCTCTTGGCCAATCCAACGGATGCGCACGCCAAGTTCATTCATCTGATCGCGACGACGACGTAAGACTTCTTTATTAAATCCCATCAAGAATCTAACTTCTTCGGGTGATCTCTTCCAATTCTCAGTGCTAAATGCATAAGCACTCAATTCTTTTACACCAATTTCAATCGCACCTTCGACCATATCAAAAAGAGGCGCTTCGCCAGCTTTGTGGCCTTCAATTCGCTTTAATCCGCGATTCCTGGCCCAACGGCCATTTCCATCCATTACTACCGCCACATGTTTTGGAATCTGTGACTTCTCGATGACCGGTGGCTTGGCACCTGACCAATGTGGTTCGGGTTTTTTGTATTTCATACGCGCTCTACTATCTGCAAACTTCGTAAGCCGCGCTCTAAATGCCATTGTAAATAAGCAGCGATCAAGCCATTTGCTTCACGGCGGTTTCGTAGTTCAGAGGCCATCGCGCTCTCCCAATCGCCGCTGATCAAATCCGACATCAACTTCAAAGTCTCAGGGGCTGGCGTTGCAGATGCGCTTGGTCTGCAATCTGCACATACCGATCCACCACCAACTAATGAGAAGTAGCGATGTGGCCCTACCGCATCACATTTTGAACAATTGACCAAGGCCGGCGCATATCCACCAACTGCTAAAGAGCGAAGTAAATATGCATCTAGGATCATGGATGGGTCATATTTATTTTCTGCGAGCGCTTTCATGGCACCAGTCACCAATTTGAATTCCGGTAACGCTGGTTCGTGCTCGTGCGAGGTAAATCGCTCGGCAGCCTCAAGAATCGTGCCCGCGATTGTCCACCGAGAGTAGTCATCAGTTAACGCTTCGCCATAATTAAAGATCGATTCAACCTGAGTTACCGTATCGAAGGTCCGCCCGGTATAGAGCTGAATATCAATATGCGAACCGGGTTCAAGGCGTGCACCGAATTTGGATTTAGTGCGACGCACCCCTTTGGCAACTCCTCGAACTCGCCCATGTTCGCGGGTCAATAATGTGATGATGCGATCAGCTTCACCTAACTTCTGGGTGCGCAGCACAATTGCTTCATCCCGATACAAACTCACGAGGGATAAGTTATCGGTTGCACCTAGCGAATTGCGCGATTTGCTGCGGAAATGATGGCTTTGAGCGCAGCGGTGGTGGTGTTCGGGTCGATTCCGACGCCCCAGAAAACCTCACCTTCAATGGCGCACTCCAGGTAAGCCGCCGCATTGGCATCTCCACCTGCAGAGAGCGCATGCTCAGAGTAATCAAGCACTCGAACATCAACTCCATATCCATTTAACGCATTACAAAAAGCGGAGATTGGTCCATTTCCGGTGGACTTCAACTCTTTCATCTCACCACGGTCGGTAATCTTCACTTCAATCTTCACATCTTCACCCAGAGCCGAATTAGTGGCCACACCCTTTAATCTAAAACGCCCCCAAGGTGCAGTCTCAGTTGGTAGATACTCGTCTTCGAAGATCTCCCATAATTCTTTTGGAAGGACTTCTCCGCCTTCGTTATCGGTCTTTGCCTGCACCACTTTGCTAAATTCAATCTGCAATCTACGTGGCAGATCCAAATGGTGTTCGGTCTTCATTAAATAGGCCACGCCACCTTTACCAGACTGGCTATTCACGCGAATCACTGCTTCATATGTGCGTCCAATATCTTTTGGATCGATTGGTAGATAAGGAACGGCCCACGTAAATTCATCAATCTTCTTGCCTGCGGCTTTGGCATCTTTCTCTAGGTGCTCGAAACCTTTCTTGATCGCATCTTGATGTGAACCACTGAAAGCGGTAAAGACTAGATCGCCGCCATATGGATGGCGCTCTGGTACTCGAAGTTGATTGGCATATTCAACGGTTCTGCGAATCTCATCAATATCTGAGAAATCGATCATTGGATCGATACCGTGGCTAAAGAGGTTAAGTCCAAGGGTGATTAAGCAGACATTGCCAGTACGTTCGCCATTACCAAAGAGCGTGCCTTCGATGCGATCTGCCCCCGCTAAATAGCCTAACTCTGCTGCTGCCACACCGGTACCACGATCATTATGTGGATGAAGTGAAAGCACTATCGAATCTCTCCGCTCTAAATTGCGGCTCATCCATTCGATGGAATCAGCGTAGACATTTGGTGTCGCCATTTCGACTGTGGCAGGCAGATTGATGATGCTCTTCCACTCTGGCGTTGGCTGCCAGATGGAATTAACTGCATTACAAACTTCCAGCGCAAACTCTAATTCGGTGCCAGTGTATGACTCTGGCGAATATTCAAAGGAGACATTGGTGCCTTTGACTGAATCCACCATCTGTAGGCAAAGTTCAGCACCATCAGTTGCAATCTTCTTGATTCCGGCTTTATCTAACCCAAATACCACTCGCCGTTGTAGCGTCGAAGTGGAGTTGTAGAGATGCACAATCGCGTTCTTAGCGCCTTTGATCGATTCGAAGGTACGTTTAATTAGCGGTTCGCGAGCCTGAGTTAAGACTTGGATGATCACATCATCTGGAATCAAACCCTCTTCGATGATCTTTCGCACGAAATCAAAATCGGTCTGTGATGCAGATGGAAAGCCAACTTCTATCTCTTTATAACCCATCTTGATTAGCAAATTGAACATCGCGAGCTTTCGCGGAGTATCCATCGGGTCTATAAGCGCTTGATTACCATCGCGCAGATCCACGCTCGCCCACTTAGGAGCTTTGACCATCTTCTTGGTGGGCCAAGTTCTATCTGGTAAACCAACTTCACCCAAAGGCAAAAATGGTGCATAACGAGTAGTCGGCATTGCACTTGGGTTTTGATCTGGGAAATTCATTCTTTGCTCCTGTGTTTGCAACTTTGCTTCGGGTTTTTTACCGGCAATGCAAAACACACCGCGACGGGAAAGGCCGGTTAGTTGGCCCCGCCACGGCTGCTAAGTAGGAGCGCCGTATACATTGATATAAGTCTAAATTACAGAACTGGTAAATGTCTATCTAGCTCGAAGGCCGATACTTGACGGGCATATTCGGCCCACTCGGCCTTCTTATTTCTCAATACATAATCGAAAACATGCTCGCCCAGCGTCTCTTGAACTAACTCGCTTCTTTCCATAATCGCAGTAGCTTCATTTAAATTCTGTGGCATCTCAGTCGCAGGATAGTTATCAGGTAGTTCCAACTCATTGGTTACGCCATCTAAGCCAGCTGCAATCATCACTGAAAATGCCAAATATGGATTACATGCTGAATCTGGCGCACGAAACTCGATACGTGTGGAATTCTCTTTCTTTGGTTTGAACATCGGCACCTGGATCAAGGAACGACGATTTGATGGGCCCCAATTGATCAAATTCGGTGCTTCACCGCCTCCGTGCAAACGCTTATATGAATTAACCCATTGATTGGTGACTGCGGTGATCTCAGGAGTATGTTTTAAAATCCCAGCCACAAAAGAGCGGCCGACTTTGGATAAGTTATATGGCATTCCACCATCGTAGAAAGCATTGACCTGATCTTCTTTAGAATCTTTAAATAATGAGACATGGGTATGCATTGCAGAACCTGGGTACTCAGTAAAAGGTTTAGGCATAAACGATGCGTAGAAACCTTGTTCTAAGGCAACTTCTTTGATCACATGCCGGAAAGTCATGATGTTATCTGCAGTAGATAGCGCATCTGCATATCGCAGATCAATCTCCTGTTGACCAGGTGCACCTTCATGGTGGCTAAATTCAACAGATACCCCCATCGCCTCTAACATCGTGATCGCAGCGCGACGGAAATCATGTCCGATCATGTTGGGGGTATGGTCAAAATAACCAGCGTAATCAACTGGCTCTGGTCTGCTGCCAGGTGTTGGTGGCTCTTTGAATAAGAAGAATTCGATCTCAGGATGGATGTAGGCGGTGTAACCAAGGTCCGATGCTTTACTTAAAGTACGGCGCAAAACTTGGCGTGGATCGGAGGGAGATGGCGAGCCATCTGGCATCACGATGTCGCAGAACATGCGAGCTGCGCCAGGAGCTTCAGTTCGCCACGGCAGAATAGAGAAGGTGTTTGGATCTGGTTTTGCCAACATATCCGATTCCATTTGGCGGGCATAACCTTCAATGGAAGAGCCATCAAAGCCAATGCCCTCTTCGAATGCCGCTTCTAATTCCGCCGGCGAGATTGCCACTGATTTTAAAAAGCCCAAAACATCGGTAAACCAGAGTCTTACAAATCGAATATTGCGCTCTTCAACGGTGCGCATCACGAACTCAACTTGGCGTTCGGACTGAAGGGAAGTCATGCCACCATCATAGAAAGCCAATGTTTCTGGCTTGTTAAAAGATAGTTTTAGCGCTCGTTCCAGCGTGAAGTAATCGGCAAACGGCGGTCTTTACCGAAGGCCCGGTTTGAGATCTTGGTACCTGGAGGATATTGGCGACGCTTATATTCTGCGCGGTCGACCATGGTGATAACGCGATTTACCAATGCCTGATCAAAGCCACTTGCAATGAGCGCTGCCGCCCCTTCATCGCCATCTACATATCTAGTTAAAAGTTGATCAAGCAATAAGTAATCAGGGAGCGAATCAGTATCTTTCTGATCTGGGCGCAACTCTGCCGAGGGCTCTTTTTCAATGGAATTTGAAGGAATCGGTGGAGTTTGATCAAGATTAATTGCAAGTTCATTTCGCCACTTTGCCAACTGCCAAACTTGAGTCTTGTAGATATCTTTGATTGGCGCAAAGCCACCGACCGCATCGCCATAAAGTGTCGAGTATCCGACAGCTAGCTCTGATTTATTGCCGGTTGCCAGAACCAAATGTCCCTCTTGATTTGATAGCCCCATCAATGTGGTGCCACGAACTCGAGCTTGAACATTCTCTTCGGCTAATCCCTTTAGCTCTAAATTGCTGACAAATTCATGAACCATCGCCTCAATCGGAATGATCCTAAATTGCAGCCCAGTGCGCCTAGCCAATTCTTCGGCATCAGCGATCGAATGTTCTGAAGAGTATTTACTTGGCAAGGCAATGCCAAAGACTTTATCTGCGCCCAACGCATCTACTGCAATTGCCGCAACTAGCGCAGAATCAATTCCTCCAGATAGGCCAAGCACCACTGATTTAAAGCCATTTTTCGCTACATAATCCCGAAGGCCAACTTTCAGCGCCTCCCAGATCTCGGCCAAGTCATCTCGGCGTTGGGCGATTCCACCATGCATCGTGCCCTCTAACTTGGTGCCATTTTCAGTGATGATTAAGTCGGGCTTAGAGGTAGCAAGAGGCAGGTTTAAATCATGGATCGCCAATTGATCTTCAAATTGTTTGGTCCGCATCAAAAGTTCGCCATTGGCGTCTACCAAAATTGAATCTCCGTCAAAAACCAAATCATCCTGACCGCCAGTCATATTTACATAAGCTAGAGCTGCGCCAAATCCTTTGGCCCGCTCTTTGACTAATGAAAGGCGGAGGTCATCTTTATTTCTTTCGTAGGGAGAGCCATTAGGTACGACGACCAGGGCCACATTTCGATCTGCCAGTTCGGCAACTGGGCCACGGTTCTGCCAGATATCTTCACAGATCGCGATGCCGATATCGATGCCATTGACTCGTACTACTAATGATTTCTCACCGGGCACGAAATTTCGAAACTCATCGAAGACTCCGTAATTGGGTAGATGATGCTTTATATATCTGGCTTTAATCTCTCCCTCATGGATGATTGCCACTGCATTCTGGGGCGCACCAGTTGGTAGGCCCAATTTATCTGCCACCCCATCAATCTGATCCAAGTAGCCAACTGCCATCACCAGTGAGCCAAAGCCGCTATCGGCTACCCGTTTTGCAAGTTCTGAAATCGCGATTCGACTGGCATTTCTAAATGATTGGCGAAGCGCTAGATCCTCCACGGGATAGCCAGTTAAAACCATCTCTGGAAAGACCAAGAGTTGAACTCCAGCTTTATGGGCCAAAGCGGCATGGGTTGCAATCAAATCGCTATTGGCGGCGATATCGCCAACGGTTGGATTGACTTGGGCCAGCGCAATTCGCAGCTGGCCTTGCTGAACTTGGTGGATGCCGCTACTCATAATTCAAGGTTACTATGCAAAGTTAAGTGGCAGTATCCTTGGCCTTGCACCAGGTGACAAAATGATTTGCATCTAGGGGAGGAATTACGTGACCACTATTAAAGATTTAGCCGACCTTAAAAAACGTGGCGAAAAATGGGCGATGTTGACCTCCTATGAGATGGCTACCGCTGAGATCTTTGATGAGGCCGGGATTCCAGTTCTATTGGTCGGCGACTCTGCTGGCAATAATTTCTTTGGTGATAGAAACACCATCCCAGTAACTGTCGATGAATTATTGCCATTGGTGCGCGCGGTTTCCAGAGCTGCAAAACGAGCCTTGGTGGTGGCAGATCTGCCATTTGGTTCCTATGAAGCAGGGCCAGATATTGCGCTTTCAACCGCAATTCGCTTCTTCAAAGAGGGCGGTGCACATGCAGTAAAACTTGAAGGCGCACAACTGGAATCGATTTCTAAGTTGGTAGGAAGCGGAATCCCTGTGATGGGACATATCGGCCTGACCCCACAGAGCGTTCATCAATTAGGTGGTTATAAAGTCCAAGGTCGCGATAACCCAGAGCTGCTAATAACGGCAGCTAAATCAATCGAATCTGCCGGTGCATTTGCAGTGGTCCTTGAGATGGTGCAGGCAGATCTTGCTACTGAAATTACTCGTCAGTTAACTATTCCGACCATCGGAATCGGCTCTGGAAATGGCACTGATGCCCAAGTTCTGGTCTGGAATGATGCCTTTGGATTGACCAAAAATCCCCCAAAATTCGCCCGAAAGTACCGAGATTTACGCTCAGAACTATTAAGTGGCGCTAAAGAGTTTGCAATTGATGTTGCAAATGGAAAATTCCCCTCAGATCAGGAAACTTTTCGATAATTTCTTACTTTTTTCTAAAAATTAACCCGAAAATTTGCGAAATTTCCTCAAAAAAAATTGCGACACGCACCCTAATTTTTAGCACAAAATGTTTGTGCAATACGCAAATACCTGTAAGACTTCTCCTTGAAAGAACTGGTAGACGGATCCGGTTCAGTTCGATAGGAGAAATACGTGGCAGCACGTAAGAAGGCAGCAGCTAAGAAGGCT
>JACCDK011644964.1_pt1 | contig 31760 bp, 29 predicted proteins | sample 7445871 | NCBI WGS metagenome assembly JACCDK01 (sample SAMN15323436, study PRJNA562643) | freshwater metagenome | isolation source: river surface water | place: USA:Blue River Watershed | collected 2017-08-15 | reverse complement strand
ATTGCTTCAAAAAAAGATTGAAAGCAAAATTTCAGAATTAAAAAAGCAATATAGTCCCGAAGAAATAACTAAGCGTGGGATCGAGAAAATCAGGGCTGAGGCTAGAGCTCAAGTGTTAGAAAGTTTAGGACTTGAAGATGTAAGCAAGAAATACGAACAGAAACTTGCTGTAATTCAAACGGTATCAACTTCTTTGGATGAAGGAAAAAAACTGATGAAGAATTTAGTAAAACAGGGAAACGCAAATGGCGAGTTTATCTCGAATAATTGCGCCATAATCTCAAGAAATTAGGTTTTCTCAATTTTATAGAACTTGAGCAAATCTACCTGCTTTTTTAAGCGCTGAATCCAGCATCCCTTGGGTCAATTTGCCGGTAAATGTGTTCTGTTGGCTGGGATGGTAGCTGCACATTATTAAGTACTTCACACCTTGATGCTCGTATTTGATCTCGACTCCGTGGCCAAATGCGCTCTTTGGAATTTCATGTCCACGCAATTTCAAATTTTTGATTAGTGCATCAAATGCGAATTTTCCTAAAACTACAAAGGCTCGAACTGTAGGCATAGTCAAATCGAGTTCGGTATGCAACCAATGTGAGCAAGCATCTCGCTCTTCATTGCTTGGTTTGTTATCTGGTGGCGCGCATCTAACTGCGCAAATAATTCTGGTTCCTTTTAATTTCTGACCATCATCTCTTGAGATACTAGTAGGAACTTTTGCAATTCCGATTCTATGCAACGATCCAAATAACCAATCCCCTGAAGAGTCTCCGGTAAAGATTCGGCCAGTACGATTCGCGCCATGAGCTCCAGGCGCTAATCCAACAATTAATAACTTAGGTTTGTCGGCCCCAAAACCTGGTACTGCCTTTCCCCAATATTCCTGATCCTGATAAGACTTGCGTTTAGTTAAGGCAACCTCTTCACGCCATGAAACTAAACGTGGACACTTTCGACATTTGATAATGGCCGCATCCAACTCTGCAATGGAGCTAACTTTATTTGTCACCTTAATTACCTAGATTCCACGCAATTCCATCGAGAATATCAGTTTCACTTGCAATAAATTCTTTAGCACCGGTTGCTTTCATGATTTCAGATAGTACTAACGCACCCGCGGCAATCACATCCACACGACCTGGATGCATATATCCAAGTTCAGCACGTTCTTGACGCTTCATAGCAAGAAACATTTGGCTGACTTCAGCGGTCTTCTCTGCAGAGATTCGCGATAAATGAATTGCGTGGCGATCATAATGAACCAGTTCTAGTGCAGCTGCCGCAACAGTGGTGGCTGTTCCTGCAACCGCTACTACGGACTTAGCAGACTTAATGTCTACTTCTCTGGCTGCCTCTGCGATCGCACTTTGGATATCAGCTCGGGCCGCTTCAATTTCATACGAAGAAATTGGATCAGATGAGAAATGTCGTTCGGTCATTCGAACACAGCCAATATTCACACTTCGCGCTGCGTTAACTACGCGATTGCCAATTACAAATTCAGTTGAGCCGCCACCTATGTCTACAACCAGAAAAGGCGCTAAGGATTCTGGTAACTCTTTGGTGGCACCCAAAAAAGATAACTCTGCTTCTTGGCTACCACTGATTACCTCTGGTTCAACACCCAATCTCTGCCTGACACCCTCTACAAAAATTGATCTGTTTCTGGCATCTCTGGTGGCACTGGTCGCACAGAACCTAACCTTGGTCACACCTCGACGGGCAATTTCATTTGCATACTTATCTACCGCCGCTAAAGCTCTCGCGATCGCATCTGGATGAAATTCTCCCGTTTTATCTACACCTTGCCCTAAGCGGACGATTTCCATCTCTCTGGATATTTCACGAAAATTATCGCCGTCTACATCTGCAATCAACAATCTAATTGAATTAGTGCCACAATCAATTGCTGCTACTCGCATGGATTATCCAACCACCACTTAGGCAATTTTGAGAGCGCTTCATCTCCTAGTGGATTCACTCCAGGTTCAGTTGATAGCGAGTGTGCAACCAAAGAATGTAAACATTTGACTCGATCGGGCATACCGCCAGCGCTGATTCCTTCTATCTCTGGAACCTCTAATTTCAACTCTTTGGCCAGTGCATTACGAGTAGCCAAATAATCCTCGTGCGCTGCTGCATATTCTCCTGATAAAACAGGATCGGATTGCAATCGTTCATTCATTACTTGCATGAGTCCATCATTTTCAAGATTGGAAATTGCTCCGGTTAATTTAGGACATGTTGCGTAATACAAAGTTGGAAAAGGAGTTCCATCATTCAAGCGAGGTGGGGTCTCTATTACTGCTGGTTTTCCGCAAGGGCAACGATAGGAAATAGCATGAATATCCCTTGGTTCTCGCTGCAGTTGAGAGCCTACGCAGGCAAGATCGGCTTCGGTCGGACGCCGATTTGTCACTTATCGATTCCGGCTTCGGTAATAGTTGCAATTAACCTGGAGTACCACGGAACTCCACTTGGAACATTGTTGGCAACCTGATTGGAATTTTTCTCACCATCTAAAGTAATTGGGTTGGTGAGAATGTATTGACGCTCACCTGGCAATACAAAGTGAAGCCTTGAGCGCGCTTGCGATTTGATGTACTCAGGATCATTCCAAAGTTCTAGCTCTCTGCGAGCTTGCTCAAGTTCAGCTTGATTTGCCTTAACCTGAGCGCTTAATGCATTGATCTGAGCACGCTGCGCAAAATATTTTTGAAGCGGCGAACCGATTAAAACCACGACCATGAAGAGCAGCAGCGCTACCATCAAGAAACGAGAAGCTTTATCAATTCTCTTTCTGCGATAGCTACTTCTCCTACGGGACATGATTTTATTGAGTTCCTATCGCCCTATACGTCTTTAAAAGTTAGCCATTAAAACGCGGAAAGGCGTTACGTCCTGCATAACGTGCCCCATCGGCTAACTCTTCTTCGATTCGAAGTAGTTGATTGTATTTGGCTACACGCTCACTACGCGCCGGCGCTCCGGTCTTGATCTGTCCGCAATTAGTTGCAACGGCCAGGTCTGCGATAGTGACATCTTCGGTCTCGCCTGAGCGATGGCTCATCATGTTGCGGTAGCCAGCGCGATGTGCAAGTTCTACCGCGTCCAAAGTTTCAGTTAGCGAACCAATCTGATTTACCTTAACCAACATCGCATTTGCGGTTGCAGAGCTAATGCCCCTAGATAAACGCTCCGGATTGGTCACAAACAGATCATCACCAACTAATTGCACAGATTCACCCAACTCTTTGGTGATCGCTGCCCAACCATCCCAATCGTCTTCATTTAAGGGATCTTCGATTGAAACTAAAGGATATGACTTAACTAATTCTGCGTAATACGCGATCATCTCCGAAGATGTCAGCGATTTACCTTCAAATGCATACTTACCATTCTCATAGAACTCCGTAGCAGCTACGTCCATAGCCAGAGCAATCTCTTTGCCTACTTTGAAGCCGGCTAAATCAACTGCTTCGATAATTAGATCAAGCGCTGCGCGGTTGCTTTCTAGATTTGGTGCGAAGCCACCCTCATCACCAATACTTGTTGCCAGAGCGCGTTTCTTTAGTACTGATTTAAGGGAATGATAAATCTCTGCACCCCAGCGTAGAGACTCCTTAAAAGTTTCTGCACCAATTGGGGCAATCATGAACTCTTGAATGTCCACGTTGGTATCAGCATGTGCACCGCCATTTAAAATATTCATCATTGGTACCGGTAATAGATGTGCATTATTGCCGCCGACATATTTGAAAAGCGAAAGATCAGCATGTTCAGCACTTGCTTTTGCAACCGCTAAAGAGACTCCCAGAATTGCATTAGCTCCCAGATTAGCTTTGTTTTTACTACCGTCTAATTCGATCATGGTCTCATCAACTAAACGTTGGTCCTGTGCATCTAGTCCAATCACCGCTGGTGCAATCACCTCGGTAACATTCTTTATGGCTTTCTCGACACCTTTGCCTAAATAGCGTTTTCCGCCATCGCGAAGTTCTACCGCTTCAAAGGCACCAGTAGATGCACCCGAGGGAACTGCAGCTCGTGCGGCGGTACCGTCTTCAAGCACTACCTCTACCTCAACTGTCGGGTTGCCGCGAGAATCAAGAATTTCACGAGCACCTATTGCATCAATAATCGCCACTTAAGACCTCTACCTTTACTCTTCACTTTTAACTCTGTTGTTCAAAGCTAATTTTACTGTTGTACTAATTATTTAATTGGATTCAATCCGCTTGATCTGCTCTGAAATCTCGCGTGCACGAGAGCGAAGCAAATCTTCTGGTTCGATTCCTGCTTTTATTGCAGCCACTACTGCTGCCACCAAAGTGTCACCGATTGCGATATCGGCTGGAACTTCATTGTTCAAATGTGATTTTGGTAGTTCTAATTCTATGCCATTTTTCTCGGCGCGATAGATTAATTTTGTAAGAAGTGAAAGTGCAGGTTGTGAAGTAGCAACTCCATCTGTCGCGGAATTCCTACCTTTCTCCTCAGCTTTCAATCGTTCCCAATTGGCTAGTACTTCGTCACTTGTATTCAACTGGGCCTCACCAAACACATGTGGGTGGCGGCGAATCAATTTATCTGCGATGCCTCTGGCGACATCTTCTATCGTAAAGGGATCAACTGGATGCTCTTGGGCGATCCTTGAGTGAAAGTAAACTTGTAAAAGTATGTCGCCAAGTTCCTCTCGCATCGCTTGACGATCTTCGTTATCTACAGAATCCACAAATTCATAGGACTCTTCTAATAGGTACTTAATTAAGGATTGATGGCTTTGCTGCGCATCCCAAGGACAACCCCCTGGAGAGCGCAAACGATCCATTACTTCAAGAAGACGAAGTAATTCCGATGCCATTTAATTTTCTTCTTGTTGATGATCTCTAAAGAAATTATAAAGTCAAAGACTTTACCGCAGTTCCGGCTGCATCAAATTCTGCTAGATCTGCCAACTCAGAATCCCAAGTCCCGTATTGCGGATTGATTTTGATTCCGACTTGAGAGACTAGATTCTTAACTAAACTCTGGATAGTGGTTCCTAAATCATTCTCAGATACACCTGCTGCACGTGCTTGCTCTGTAAGTTCTTCTGAGATCAAACTACTTTCAACAAAGAGATCAAAGTCGCTTGGAGCTAGCTGCGCACTTACGAACGCTTGATTCAGTTGTTCATTACCACCAAATTGGTTAAGTATCTCCGCTTTGCGAGCATCTTTCATGGCCTTGGTAATCTTTATACCGCTCTCTTCTGCTAGTTTGCCAAAAATCGTGGCAATTACTAAAAACCTAAGCTCTCCACGATTGAGTTCTTCACCAAAACTTAGTTGCATTTGCGATGTGTCGTAGTTGCGTCGTTGGGCCAAAATTTCTGCGACTTTGCTCTGCACTGTTCCTTGTGAAATTTTGGTATCACCTATTTGAGCAGCTACCCCTGCATTACATGCGGTCAGCAAAAAGAGACTACTAATTGCCACAAAAGTACTGATGATTCTCTTCATTTATTTACTCTCTGCACTTTCTTTACTCTCTGTCGCGACCAGCTATTTGATTCTCAGCTACCCAGTAGCTCTGTAAGTACTGAAGTTGCCCAACTAATGATCGAATTATCTCTTAATTTATTAGATTCTCCCAATGGACTCCACTTCTCAGTAGGAAGAGCGATGAGCGCCACATTTGTTGCTCCTTTGTAGATTGAACCTGGATATAGCCTCTGCATGCGAAGAACTTTAGATTCAGGAAGTTTGATTGGGGAGATTTTTAAATTTTTCCCATGTGCAATAACCTCTTTTATGCCTAAGTTTCGCGCTTTTGCTCTCAAAGCTGCCACTTGAAGCAATAGCTCTACTGGCGGTGGTGGCTCACCAAAGCGATCAAGTAATTCTTCCCGCACTTTTTCAACTTCAATTGGGTTGGTGATCTCAGCTAACCTTCGATAAATATCCAAGCGTAATCTCTCGGAATCTATATATGACTCAGGTAAATGTGCATCCGCTGGAATTTCTATCTTGCAATCATGCGTAATCTCTGACTCTTCTAAAATACCTTTCTTAAAATCATTTACCGCTTCCCCGACCATTCGCATATATAGATCAAAACCTACTTCCGCAATATGTCCAGATTGTTCTCCGCCTAACAAATTACCGGCTCCGCGTATCTCAAGATCCTTGAGCGCTACCTGCATCCCTGCACCAAGTTCAGTATTAGTGGCAATGGTGTTAAGTCGGTCAATGGCCACTTCCGTTAATGGTTTATCTTTTGGATACAAGAAATATGCATAAGCGCGATCGCGGCCTCGGCCAACTCTGCCTCGGATTTGATGAAGTTGTGAGAGACCAAAGTTATCTGCCCGCTCTACAATCAGAGTATTGGCATTTGGTATGTCTAATCCACTTTCAACAATGGTGGTACAAACTAGAACATCAAATTCGCGATTCCAAAAAGCCAGAATGACATCTTCTAAAGAACTTTCGCTCATCTGTCCATGTGCAGTTCTAATTCTTGCTTCAGGAATCAGTTCCTTTAGTTTTACTGCAGTTCTATCTATAGATTCAACTCGATTATGAATATAAAAGACTTGTCCGTCTCTTAACAGCTCTCTGTGGATAGCTGCGGTGATCTGTTTATCGTCCTGTGGGCCCACATAAGTAAGTATCGGATGTCGTTCTTCGGGTGGTGTAGTGATAGTAGACATCTCACGGATACCGGTGATCGCCATCTCAAGAGTTCTAGGAATAGGCGTTGCAGACATCGCTAAGACATCTACAGTGGTGCGCAGACGCTTCAATTGCTCCTTCTGTTCGACTCCAAACCGTTGTTCCTCATCAACTACAACTAGCCCTAGGTCCTTAAATTCCACATCCTTTGAAAGCAATCGATGGGTGCCAATCACCACGTCAATCAAACCTTTTGAGAGCGCTTCAATTGTCTCGCGGCTCTCCTTTGGAGAGTTAAATCTGGAGAGCGCTGCCACTTTTATTGGAAAACTTGCATATCGATCTGAGAAAGTTTTTAAATGCTGTTGAACCAATAAGGTTGTGGGCACCAAAAGCGCAACCTGTTTTCCATCTTGTACTGCTTTAAATGCTGCTCGTACTGCGATCTCAGTCTTTCCATAGCCCACGTCTCCACAAATCAAGCGGTCCATGGGAAATGCGCGCTCCATGTCGCGTTTTACATCATTGATTGAGGCTAATTGATCCGCAGTCTCGACATAAGCAAAACTATCCTCTAACTCTCGCTGCCAAGGAGTATCCGGTGAGAAAGAGAAACCTGGTGCGCTGGTTCGAGCTGCATAAAGTCTGATTAACTCTGCAGCAATCTCTTTTACCGCCCTACGGGCTCGACTCTTTGCTTTTAACCATTCACCACTTCCAATTCGATGAACAGTGGGAGACTCTCCACCAATATATTTACTGATTACATCTAAGGCATCGGTTGGTACAAAGATCCGATCACCTGGTTGTCCACGCTTCGCTGCTGCATATTCGATGACCAAATACTCTCTAGTGATACCACCTACGGTTCGCTGCGACATTTCAATAAATCTTCCGATTCCATGCTGCTCGTGGACCACAAAGTCACCATTTCTAAGTTGCAGTGGGTCAATTGCCTTTTTACGCTTAGATGGCAATCTTTCATCATTACCACTTTGGCTCCCCGTCAAATCTCGCTCAGTTATGAAAAGCGTATTTCCAAAGGTAAATCCATTTCGATACTTAGCTACAGTTAAATTTATGGCTCCGCTTGTAGGTGCAGCATTTAATGGAGACTGAATCTGTACTGGCAGATTGGAACTTCTAAAAACGCTCGCGTATCGATCTAGCATTCCTCGGCTAGCAGTTGAGAAGATGATTTTCTTACTTTTCTTAAGAGCCTCTTCAAAGTCTGCAATCAATCGATCGCTATTTCCCCTATAAGGTTCAATAGGATCTATCTCTAGAAATTGATCAGTTTCAAATCCAAATTGGCGCAAATCTATTGAGTTTTCAAGCGATTGTTCTAGAACTTCCCAATCAACAAATGTGGAATCAATCTCAATCGGAGCTCTACCGCCCACTGCCGCATTTGACCAAGCCGCCTCTTTGAACTCATTATTAGTAGCAATCAAGTCCGCAGTTCGCGCAATTAACCGCTCTTTTTCAATGAATACAACATGATAATTATCAGGCATTAAGTCGCTTAACAGCTTAAGATCATCAACTAAAAGGGAAATCACCGATTCCATTCCTTCAGGATGCAAACCTTCAGAAATCTTTTGAAGCAACTCATTCTCGAAATGTTCTGAGAGCTCTTTAGCTCTTTGTATTACTTGCTCATCGATGAGTAGCTCTCTGCATGGCAAAATGTCTATAGTTTTAGAAATTTTTTCTATAGTACGTTGATCTGAAATAGAGAAGTAAGTTAAATCTTCAATCTCATCCCCAAAAAAATCTATCCTTATTGGGTGATCTTGGTCGGGGGGAAACAGGTCCAAGATTCCTCCACGTACTGCAAATTGTCCACGTTTTTCCACCAAGTCAGTTCGTTGATAAGAAAAGTCCACCAAACGTCTCTGCAAAGAGAACAGATCAACTTCTGTGGCCAGCTCAATTTTGATCGGCTCAACTTTGGTGATTTGGCTATTAATCTTCTGAATGGCAGCTCGAATGGGTGCAACCACAATTAAATTACCGAAATCTGATGATTTGTGATTTTTTAAAGAATTTAAAGTTGAGATTCTCTTTGCGACGGTATCGCTACTTGGACTAAGTCTTTCGTGAGGCAGAGTCTCCCAAGCTGGAAACTCTAAAGTTTCTTGATGTAACTCTTTGAGCTCTTTAAACAAATCTGTTGCTGCATTCGATGAAGCAGTTAAAACCAGTAAAGGCTTACTCTCTGCCGCAGCAGCAATCAAATATGCATATGACGAAGGTGGGGCGATCAGATCGAGATCGGAAGTTAAGGAATTCTCTAGCTTTGAAGAGATATCTGAAGTAATCAGAGGCAATAAACCGCGCATCACGCCTCACTTCCTAACTCTGAAATTTCTCTGGTCTTTCACTTAAGTCTGCTCAAATAATGGGATAAATGCCCATTAGCCCCATTCCTAAAAAGGGTGGGGCTCAAATTGATATGCCTATCCTATTGAGTACCTGCGATGATTTGCCAATGAGCGCTGAGAGTCAGCTTCGACAATTACAGATGCAAGATGATGCATCTCTTCGCGGAGACGTTCGAGCACTTGGTGAACTACTTGGCCATTCATTGATCCGCCAAGAAGGGCAATCGCTATTTGATTTAGTTGAGAAAGTTCGCGCCGCTGTTAGAAGTGGTAAAGGTGAATCCGAGCTAGAAGGTGTTTCAGTTGAAGAGGCCGTGCAATTGGTTCGTGCGTTTAGTACCTATTTTCACTTGGCAAACGTCGCCGAACAAGTTCATAGATCCAGAGTCCTGGCCAAAGAGCGTGAAGCAAGTGGTTCGTGGATAGCACAAGCCGTTGACAAAATAATTGCTGTCAAAGAAGAGAACAAAGTCCAAGGACAGGATTTAAAACTAGAAAATCTTAAGAGTTGGCTAGCTGATTTCTCAGTGCGTCCAGTGTTTACAGCGCACCCGACAGAAGCATCACGAAGATCAGTTTTGAGCAAACTAGCCCAAATTTCTAATCTACTTGAAACCCCAAGTAGCAAGATTCGAGACGCCCGACTTTCAGAGGCAATCGACCTGCTCTGGCAGACTGATGAGTTAAGAGTTGAGCGTCCATTGGTGATTGATGAAGCAGTAAACGCCCTTTATTACCTCGATGATCTCTTTAGATTTACAGTCCCTGAAGTTTTGGAGGACTTTGCTTTAGAAGTTGCAAGACTGGGGGTAGAGATAGAGCCAACTGAGAAACCACTCTCATTCGGAACTTGGATTGGTGGGGATCGCGACGGCAATCCAAATGTGACTCCAGATACCACTCGAGAAACAATCGTGGTTCAAGTCGGGCATGCAATTCGCGTGATTTCTGAGGCAATGACTGAACTACGCCAATCTCTTTCGGTATCAACCAGAATCATCAAGGTATCTAAAGAGCTCGAGGACTCGGTGGAGAGAGATCTCGCAAATATCCCCGAATTTGAAGCACGTTATCGTCGATTAAATGCTCGCGAACCATATCGTTTAAAAACTACAGCTATTGTCCATCGCCTTGAATTGACCAGAAAGCGCCACGCTGCTGGCGCTGCTCATGTTCCTGGACGGGATTATGCAAATACCCAAGAACTCATTGATGACCTTCAAGTGATGCGGAATTCGTTGCTTGATAATCATGGAGAGCTAATTGCAAAAGGGCAATTAGAGCGGGTGATCCGCACGGTTTCAACTTTTGGATTGATTCACGCGACCATGGATGTTCGGGAGCATTCACTTGCTCATCATGCAGCATTAGCAAATTTTGGTATCGCAGAGAATTATTCCAACCTAGACTCAAATGCTCGTTTTGAACTGCTTGTAAAAGAATTAGAAAATCCGAGAAACCGCGGCCCTAAAAACTTAGACTCTGCTAGCGCTAAGACTTTAGATACCTTTACTGCAATCGCCGATTTAATCGAGCAATTTGGGCCAGAAGTTATTGAAACTTACATAATCTCGATGACTAAGCATCCTGAAGATCTAATCGCTGCGGCAGTATTGGCTAAAGAAGCTGGCTTAATAAAACTTGACCAGCAGAGCGCAAAAATTGGATTTGCTCCGTTGCTAGAAACTGTCGCCGAATTACGAGCAGCCGATAAGATCTTAGAACAATTACTTTCAAATCCAACTTATAGAAAAATAGTAAAACTTCGTGGAGATATTCAAGAAGTAATGCTTGGGTACTCTGACTCAAATAAAGATGCCGGCATTGCCACTAGCCAATGGGAGATTCATCAAGCACAGCGCAGGCTTAGAGATGTAGCTATTAGATACGGAGTGAAATTGCGACTCTTCCACGGTCGTGGTGGATCAGTGGGACGTGGCGGTGGTCCAACTTATGACGCGTTAATTGCACTTCCATGGGGTTCATTGGATGGACAAATCAAAATGACCGAACAGGGCGAAGTAATTAGTGATAAATATTCAATTCCAGTATTAGCAAAAGAGAATGTTGAATTAACACTAGCTGCAGCGCTAGAAGCAACGGTATTAAATCGTGGGCCAAGGCAACCAGAAGAGTTTTTAACCAAGTGGAATAGTTGCATGGATTTGATATCGGAGAGCGCATTTCAAAGTTATCGAGCCTTGATTGATCAAGAGGATCTGCCTGCATATTTCTATGCTTCAACACCAGTTGAACAACTCGGCGATATGTTCTTAGGTTCAAGGCCATCTAGACGTCAGAGCGCAAGCGCTGGTTTAGATTCACTTCGCGCAATCCCGTGGGTCTTTGGCTGGACTCAAAGTAGGCAGATAGTTCCTGGCTGGTATGGCGTTGGTACCGGACTAAAAGCTGCACGCGAAGCAGGACATGCGGATGTAATAAAACAGATGCTAAATCAATGGCACTTCTTTAAAACCTTCATCTCAAATGTGGAGATGACCATGGCTAAGACTGATTTGAAGATGGCAGAACGATATGTAACTGCGCTAGTTCCAACAGAGTTACGACATTTCTTCAATGAGATAAAAGCTGAGTTTGAATTAACCAGCAAGGAGATCAACACTTTACGTGGAAACGATGATCTGCTTGGAGATCAGCCCCTCTTGGCACGAACTCTGCAGATCCGTGATCAATATTTAGCGCCATTGCACCTACTGCAAGTAAACCTATTGCAACGAGTGCGCGAATCTGGTGAGAGCGCTGATCCATTGCTTCGTCGAGCGTTACTACTGACGATAAATGGTGTCGCTCTGGGACTTCGTAATACCGGTTGATTATTGGTTGTAAGCGCTTTGGGCTGCTGGTAATCCATTCTTTATCAAGAATTCAACTGCCTCTCCACCTTTTGCGATGAAGTCCGGTAACTCATTCTTTTCGGTACTTGAGAAGTTCTTTAAAACGAAATCAGCAGGATCTTGCTGCCCTACTGGCCTGCCGATACCCATTCGAATTCTGAAATATTCAGCGCCCAATGCACTGCTGGTGCTTTTTAGACCATTGTGGCCGTTGTCGCCGCCACCTTTTTTGATTCGAATCGCGCCAAATGGAATATCGAGTTCGTCATGGATGACAATGACATTTTCCAGTTCGATCTTATAAAAATTACAAAGAGCTTTGATTGGGCCGCCAGATTCGTTCATGTAACTATGAGACTTTGCTAGAACTAATCCAGGTGCATTTAACCCAACCCCTAATTTGAAGGCAGCAACATCCGCGCGCGCTTTATGCGAACTCCAAGTTAAAGAGTGTTCACTTGCTAATTCATCTACGACCATATGGCCGATGTTGTGGCGTGTGTTTTTATATTCAGCCCCAGGGTTGCCTAATCCAACGACTAGCCAAACCATGGTTTAAATTCCGACTTAAGCTTTAGGAGCTTCAGGTGCCGCAGCGCCTTCGGCAGGTGCCGCGCCTTCAGCAGGTGCCGCAGCAGCCACTGGCTCTTCAACTTGTGCAGAACGGATTGAAAGGTGAGCTACAACCATCTTTGGATCGCTAACCAATCTTGCACCTTCAGGAAGTTCTACTTCATCGGCATGCTTTGATTCGCCGGCCTTCATCTCTTCGAGACTTAGCTTTAACTCAGCTGGGATATTTGTAGCTTCAATTTCAATTTCAATTGAAGTATGAACATGCTCAAGAATTCCGTCCGCATCGTACTTACCGTAAGTATGTACTGGAACTGAAACCACAACTTTCTCACCACGACGAACTAGCAGCAGATCAATGTGCTCGAGGGTGCTCTTTAGTGGATCACGCACAACAGCCTTAGGCAGAGTCAATTCATTCTTGCCATCAATTACGATATCTAGGAGTACGTTTGAGGTTTTAAGTGCATTGCCTAATTCGCGAACTGGAAGCGAGATATGACGTGGCTTTTCACCATGACCATAAATTACTGCGGGAACCAATCCATCTCGGCGTGCGCGTCTTGATGCACCCTTACCAAATTCGGTACGGGTTACGCCGTTGATCGTTACTTCTGCCATTTTCTAACCTCTCGCCTTCGTGTAGCGGCAGAGAGTTTCTAATCAAACTTTCGTCGATTACGGTCTTAAACCCTCGCCGGAATGGCCAAAGGCTATCTGAATCAGGAGTGACCGTCAAAAAGGCTGGTAACCGATCCATCTTCAAAAACCTCACGTATCGCCCTTGCGATAAGTGGTGCAATGGAGAGCACGGTTAAGCCATCAAAATGATTCTCTACGGGAATCGGCAAAGTATTTGTAACTACTACCTCTGAGGCCCTTGAACTCTTCAATCGGTCAATCGCGGCACCGCTAAATACCGCATGAGTCGCTGCGATTATTACATCTTTTGCACCTGCTTCAAAGAGCGCATCTACCGCTTTACAGATAGTGCCGGCAGTATCGATCATGTCATCAATTACAACGCATGTACGACCTTGTACATCGCCAACCACACGACCGGTAGTTGATTCGTTTGGAACCAATGGGTTACGGGTCTTATGAATGAATGCAATAGGGCAACCACCAAGAAGATCTGACCAACGTTCTGCAACGCGTACCCGGCCAGAATCAGGTGAAACAATCGTAAGCTGTGAGCGATCCACCTTGCTACCTACATGGTTTGCTAGCAGTGGTAATGCAAATAGATGATCTACGGGTCCATCAAAGAAACCTTGTATTTGCGAAGTATGAAGATCTACAACCATCAAACGATCTGCACCGGCTGCTTTAAATAGATCCGCCATAAGTCGAGCAGAAATCGGTTCGCGGCCACGATGTTTTTTATCTTGGCGTGCATAACCATAGAAAGGTGCTACAACTGTAATTCGTTTAGCTGATGCACGCTTTAGTGCATCAATCATGATCAACTGTTCCATGATCTGCTTATTGACAGGAGCTGCGTGAGATTGAATTACGAAAGCATCGCTACCGCGTACAGATTCTTCAAATCGAACAAAGATCTCGCCATTTGCAAAGTCATATGCTGAAGTTGGAGTAAGAGTGATTCCTAATTCGGAGGCAACAGATTCGGCAAGCTCTGGAAAAGCTCGCCCGGTGAAGATTCGCAATCGTTTTTCGGACGAAAGGCGAAGCTCGCTCATCGTTACTCTCCTTTTTCTGCCTTTTCAGCGGCTTTAGCGGATTTGGTACCTGGACGTTTACGCAGAACCCACCCTAGAACATTTCTCTGCTTTGAGCGGGCAACTCCTATCGCGCCTGATGGAACATCTTCGGTGATCACTGAGCCGGCAGCGGTATAAGCGCCATCTCCAACGCTAACTGGGGCAATCAACATGGTGTCGCTTCCGATTCTTACATGATCACCGATCTCAGTCCTATGTTTAGTGACCCCGTCGTAATTGACCACAATTGTCGCAGCGCCGATATTTGTTCCTTCGCCGATATTTGCATCTCCAATGTAGGAAAGATGCGGGACTTTGGAGCCAATTCCGATCTGGGAATTCTTTATCTCTACGAATGCACCAGCTTTAGATTCGTTAGCTAGCACGGTTCCGGCACGTAAGTATGTGAAAGGTCCAACCACGGCATTGGCACCAATCTCAGAAGCTGTGCAATTTGATTCTTTTACTACCGCACCAGAATTCACTGCGCAATCCTGCAAGGTAGTGCGCGGTCCTATCACCGCACCTGTTGCAATTGCGGTCGAGCCGAGGATCCAACTGCCTGGAAGCACCGTGACATCGCTTGCAATCGTTACGCTGTCATCGATCCAAGTGGTAGTCGGATCAAGAATTGAAACTCCATTTTGCATATGACGCTGATTGATTCGATCTCTCAAGATCGCAGCTGCTTCAGCCAACTGAATCCGATCATTGACGCCCAAAGTCTCGGTGAAATCTTCGCACACAATTGGTGCGACTTGTCCGCCGCCTGCTCTGATCAACTCTACGACATCAGTTAGGTACAGCTCGCCCTGAGCATTATTGCTCTTTAATTTAGTAATTGTTCTGGTCAAACTCTCTAAATCAAATAGATATACACCTGCATTGACTTCAAATATCAATTTCTCATCATCAGAGGCATCTTTCTCCTCGACGATCTTTAATATCAAATTCTCATTACTTCTGATAATACGGCCATATCCAGTTGGATCTGGATGCTCTGCGGTCATGACCGAAGCGCTAAATCCACCAGCAAGATGTGCGGCTACAAACTCCTTCAGTGTTTCACCTGAGAGCATGGGTGTATCCCCCGCCAAAATCAGAACTTGCCCAGAGCCTTTCACACCTTCTAAAGCAATCTGAACTGCGTGGCCAGTTCCATTGCGTTCTGCTTGAAAGACTGCGATTGCATCTGGTGCGATCTGCTCAAGATGAGCTTCTACCATTTCACGACCAGCACCAACAACGACTTTGATGTTTTCTGGATCAATTGCATCAAGTGCGTGTAGCACATGCCCCAGTAATGAACGTCCTGCAATCGAATGTAAAACTTTTGGCAGTTGCGACTTCATGCGCGTACCTTCACCGGCAGCCAGCACAATCGCCTGTGTTATCACTAGATAATTCTAATGCAATTAGAAAGAGAATCTTCTTGAAAAATTTTCTGTAGGTGGCTCCGCCACCTGGTATCGATCCAGGACCCTGGGCTTCAAAGGCCCATGTGCTAGCCACTACACAATGGCGGAACCCGTATTCTCTCTTATAAGCGGCATTTCACCAAAATCCTAGATTTTCTCAATACCCTTGGACGGACATGACCCGCGAAATAAATGGCAGTGATGATGAAGTTGATCGCCTGATTTCTGCTTGGCAAAAAGAAAGACCAGATCTAGATTTTTCTCCACTAGCAGTCTTATCCAGAATTACTAGAATTTCAAAACATTTAGATATTGCAAGACGAAATGCTTTTGCAAGTCTTGATACTTGGGGATTTGATGTTTTGGCTTCATTAAGACGAGTTGGCCATCCTTACCAACTTTCACCTGGACAATTAATTCAGGAGACTATGGTTACTAGCGGCACCATGACCAACCGCTTAGATCGATTGGAAGAATTGGGTTACATAATCAGAACTCAAGATCCAAATGATGGTCGCGGAATCTTGGTAACGCTCACCAAAGCTGGCGCAAAAGCAGTTGATGGCGCTATGGAAGACCTACTTAGTCGCGAACGTGACTTGTTGAGAGTACTAAATAAAAGCGAACAGCAGAGCCTTGCAAGTCTGCTACGAGAACTTTCGCTTCCCTTTGAAGATGAAAGTAATCATTAAGATTTAATTAACTGCAATTACTTTAGCGCCAGAGACTGGGCCTTGAGCTCTAGCAACGCTTCCAACTACACCGCTTGAGGTAAGTGCCACTGCTAAATCAAGTGAATGATCTTCATCGGCAACTAAGAATGCGACCGATGGGCCAGAGCCTGAAACGATTCCGCCAAGTGCGCCATATTCGTGTCCCATGTCGAGTATCAATCGCAAAGCGGGTCTCAAAGAACATGCAGCTGCTTGTAAATCATTGGTCAAGCACTTTCCAACTCTCACCGAATCGCCAGATAAGAGCGCTTGTAGCAATTCATCATTTAAAGATGGCGACTTGATATCCAATCCAGTTCGTAGTCGATCACACTCCGCGTAAACCGCAGGAGTAGATAAACCCGTGCTGGATACTGCAATTACCCAACTATAAGTGCCACGAGAGAGCGCTGGAGTTACATCATCTCCTCTGCCCCGACCAATTGCAGTGCCACCATGCAACATAAATGGCACGTCGCTACCTAAATTAGTGGCTACCTCACTCAATTCATCTTTACTTAGATTTAAACCATAAAGTTGGTCTATACCCAGCAAAGTAGCGGCAGCATCTGCGCTACCGCCTGCCATACCGCCTGCAACTGGAATCTTCTTATTGATATTAATGGCCAAATTCTTGGTAGTTTCGAATTTGTCTGCCATCAGCTCAACGGCTCTAGCCACCAAATTCTCGCTATCCAGTGGAACTCCATTTACATAGTCGCCAGAGATTGAGATTGAGAAATCATCAGCATCTTCAATTTTCAAAGTATCCAAGATTGAAATTGCTTGAAACACGGTTACGACTTCATGAAAGCCATCAGATTCTTTGGGCCCGACTGCCAATTGCAAATTGACCTTTGCTGGCACCTGTACCTCAACTGATTTGTAACGCACGCCTTAAGACTAGTAGAGAGATGAAGATTTCTTTGCAATCGCACAATAAGCAAAGATGTCCAGCGCTTCGCCCCGTAAAGTGGGATCAATACCAGCAGCTGCAATGATGCTCTGCGCATCATCACCCAATACTTGTGACATAGATGACCTAATCATCTTGCGACGCTGAGAGAATGCAGCATCAATTAGCGCAAATACTCTCTGGCGTAGGAATTCATCACCAAGTGGTTCGTGCCTTTTAAAGTAGACCAACTTAGAGTCAACGTTAGGAACTGGCCAAAAGATACTTCTAGAGATGGTTCCAGCTAAAGAGAGATCTGCCCACCAAGCAGATTTCAAACTAGGTACTCCGTAATCTTTGCCACCAGGTTTGGCTGCTAGACGATCAGCAACTTCGGCTTGGACCATTACCACGCCTTCTCTTAAAGTTTGAATTCTTTCAAGCAGGTTAAGTAAGACCGGAACCGAGACGTTATAAGGCAAGTTGGCAATCAATACCGTTGGATTTTCCGGTAATTGATCTATTTCGAGTGCATCGGCATTTATTACTGTTAATTCAGCATTTGGTACATGAGCTCTGACAGTTTCAGGAAGTTGATCAGCTAATCTCTTATCTATCTCGATAGCAGTTACAGGTACACCACTTTCTAGAATTGCCAGCGTCAATGATCCTAAGCCTGGGCCAATTTCAAGCACCATTTCTTTTGGATCCGTTGGCTTTATTGTCACCTGCCTGACGATTCGTTGGCAAACATTGCTATCAATTACAAAATTCTGACCCAAACCTTTAGAGGGATTTAAAGACAGCTTGGCCGCCAATTCGCGGATCTCAGATGCTCCTAGCAGTGTCATTAATCAAAAGTTCCAAAAACTCTTAAAGCATTTTCGGTGGTAACTCTGGCTACATGCTCTGGGCTCGTCTCACGTTCAGTAGCAATGAATCGAACAATGTTGGCAATTTGTGCCGGGGTATTTAGCGCACCTCGGTGAGGACTTGGTGCTAAAAATGGCGAATCGGTCTCTACCAAAAAGAGATGATCCGGCACAAATTTAACGGCCTCTCTAAGTGCCGGTGCATTCTTAAAAGTTACGGTACCCGCAAAAGAAATTATGTAGCCTCTTTCGACACAGTATTTTGCCATTGCTAAGTCACCCGAATAACAATGAAAAATTGTGCGATCTGGTGCACCAACTTCTTCCAGGATTTGCAAAACATCATCGTGGGCATCACGATCATGTATTACGAGCGCTAAATCATTATCTTTTGCAATTTGAATATGTAGTTTAAATGAATGTTGTTGCCGATCACGTAACTCAGGTGGAGTACGGAAATAATCTAACCCGGTTTCACCTATCGCTCTAACTCTAGGATGCTTAGCTAACTCGGAAATTACCGCAATATCTGCATCCAAATTAGCAACTACTGGCGCTTCATTGGGATGAAGTGCGACCGCTGCTAATACTTTGCCCGGATATTTCTCAGCCAATTGCACGCACCACTTTGACTGCTCTGCGGAGTAGCCAACTTGTACCAATCGAGTCACTCCTGCCAAATTCGCAGCCTCAATTACATCTGAGATTTCTTTTGAGTCCGGCGCAGTATTAGTGACTATCTCTAAATGTGCATGTGCATCAACAGCAGCAACCTTTAAAGGTTCCGGTGCTGGTGGTAATTCGCGATCTAAATCACGATTGTGGCGATCTGCCAATTAATCTTCCAACCTCGGAAAAAGAGGTGCACCTTTTGTGACTTTACTTCCCTGCGGAAGGGTTCCCCATACTGCAACGTTTGCAATTTCTTGACCCGAAAGCGCACCCAGAGTTTCATCCGCTCCCAAGCTCTGCCAAAGTTTTTGACAACTATCAGGCATTACTGGATTAAGTAGGACTGAAAGGGCTCGCACTCCCTCCGCGGTGTTGTACAAAACTTCCATTAATTTTTCCTGATTGGCTTCATCTTTGGCCAAGTTCCAGGGTTCGGTTTCTGTCACATAAAGATTTATACGTTTACAAAAATCCATTATTGCCAGGATGCCACCTTGAAAATCCAGTGCACACATGGCCTGATCGGCTGCAGTTACAGTTTTCTTTAGATAATCAGAGAGTTCACCACCTGCTGTGGGAGCAGGAATTTTGCCACCGCAATATTTCTCGATCATCGCGGTAATACGTGAAGCTAGATTGCCAAAATCATTTGCTAGTTCGCTGGTATACCGCGCTGACATATCTTCCCAAGAGAATGAGCCATCGCTTCCAAAAGGAATTGCACGCATAAAGTAATATCGAAATGCATCTACACCGAAATGATCGGTGATATCGCTGGGAGCAATCCCCGTCAACTTACTCTTTGACATCTTTTCGCCACCAACTAGCAGCCATCCATGTGCAAAAATCTTTTCAGGAACTGGTAGACCTGCCGCCATTAACATCGCAGGCCAGATGACTGCATGAAATCGTAAAATATCTTTTCCAACCAAGTGCACATCTGCAGGCCAAGTGTTTGCAAATTTCTTGCCATTTTCGCTGTTCGCGTCATCGCCTAAACCAACTGCAGTTGCATAATTTAATAGCGCATCAAACCATACATAGACCACCTGCTTCTGATCCCAGGGAACTGGAATTCCCCAATCAAAAGTTGATCTAGAAATTGATAGATCCCTAACTTCACCTTCAAGAAATGAAATTACTTCATTTCTTGCACTTTCAGGTTCACAGGCTGATGGGTTTTCACGGTATCTTTTTAGAAGCGCTTCGCGAAATTCAGACAACTTAAAGAACCAATTATCTTCATCGACAATCTCGACTGGTTTGCTGTGGATTGGGCAGAGTTTTTCGCCATCTACTTCCAGAAGATCACCAGGCAATTTAAATTCTTCGCAACCCACGCAATAAGGGCCTTGAAATTTTCCCGAATAAATAAAGCCCTTATCTTTTAATCCTTGTAAGAAATTTTGCACTCTAACTTTATGTCTGTCTGAGGTAGTCCTAATAAAGTCATCATTAGCGATATTTAAAGCCTTCCAATTTGGTAGCCAGGCCTGCTTAACCAATTGATCTACCCACTCTTGTGGCGCCACGTTATTGGATTGCGCAGTCCGAAGAACTTTCTGACCGTGTTCATCTGTACCTGTTAAATACCAAGTAGGTTCGCCCTTTTGGCGATGCCATCTAGTTAACACGTCACCAGCAACTGTGGTGTACGCATGACCGATATGAGGCGCATCGTTTACGTAATAAATTGGGGTAGTTACGTAATAAGCCTTTTTGGACATGTGCGTAGTCTACTTCCTGTTAATTTCCCAATTTCTTGGCATTTACCATCGCATCAAAAACCACACGTTTTGCTAACTTCAATTGATTGGCCACTTCTGATATCGCCTCTTTTCTTTCCATGCCCGCAGTTTCTAGCGCTTGGACTTTTAAGACAATCTCTTGCTCAGTTAGCTCCTTGGCACCATCAATTGCACCGGAAATAACCATAGTAATCTCGCCAAGAATCTCTTTGCTATCTGCCCAAATCTTCAACTCAGCCAAAGTACCTCTTACGACTTCCTCATAAGTCTTTGTCATCTCTCGACAAATTACGGCTTGTCTATCTTCTCCTAATATAGAAGCGGCAGCCGCTAAGGTCTCAATGATTCGATGGGGTGCTTCAAAAAAAATTATGGTTCTGTTTTCAAATCTCAAAGACTCAAAAAAATTTTCTCGCGCACCTTGAGTTCTAGGAACAAAACCTTCAAATATAAACCTATCGGTGGGAAGTCCCGAAAGAACTAATGCAGTAGTAACTGCGCTCGGCCCAGGAATCACTTCTATTTGAATATTTTCGGCAATCGCATCTCGAACCAATTTGTATCCAGGGTCACTTACCATTGGCATTCCGGCATCTGTAACCACTAAAACTGAAGTGCCTTCTTTTAAATACCGAAGCAACTCCGCTGAACGCTCAATTTCATTTCCTTCAAAGAACGAGAGGACATTTGCGGTAGTTGAGATTGATAGATCTTGGCAAAGTCTTTGAAAGCGTCTGGAATCTTCTGCGGCGATGATTTGTGCCTCTTGAATCGCCTGGATCAATCGAGCTGAAGCGTCTCGGGGGTTTCCAAGCGGTGTTCCAGCAAGTTGTAACTTCATGTGCGCAATCATCTCATTTACTCTTTACTCGTGTTTCCAACGCTAGCCATAACCTTCGTAGCGTTTGTGCTTCGAATCTTTAATCTTGGCATTCCTAAGGGTTTGGTTTTTGACGAGGTCTACTACGTAGATGGAGCGCGTGACTATCTCAAATACGGCGTGGAATTGACGGACGGTAACCCAGAATTCGTGGTTCATCCACCTGTCGGAAAATGGTTAATTGCAATCGGAATTAGATTATTCGGCGATAATGAATTTGGCTGGAGAATCGCAGTAGCTGTAGCTGGAACTCTGACTGTGTATTTAACCGCAAGAATTGCACAACGGATTTTTCAAGATCAAAAATGGGCAACCCTGGCAGCGATTTTAATGGCTTTAGATGGTTTGAACTTGGTTATGTCTAGGACTGCTTTACTCGATATCTTTTTAACGCTTTTTGTATTGCTTTCTGTGAACGCATGGCTCAAGGGTAATTATTTAAGCTTTGCAATTTATCTTGGGCTTGCAATGGGCAGTAAGTGGAGCGCGCTTTATTTTGTGGCAGTTCTTTTAATTCTTGAATTGGTGCTCAATCGAAATCTAATTCGCGTCGTCAAAGTTGGTTTGACTTCTGCGATTATTTATATTGGCAGTTGGATTGGTTGGTTTAATTCAACTAATGGCTGGGACCGAAATTCCAAATCCAATCCAATCAGCTCTCTAATAAATTATCATCGTGAGATGTTGGGCTTTCATACAGGATTGACTGAAAACCATTCTTATCAAGCTAATCCCTGGAGTTGGATAGTTATGGGACGACCAACCTCTTTCTTTTATGAATCACCAAAAGGCTGCGGAACCGACAGTTGTGCCCAAGAAGTGCTCGCGATAGGAACGCCAATTCTTTGGTGGATTGGTACAGCTGCGCTGCTATTTCTTATTGGTGCAAACCTTCATCACTTTGCAATGCGTGAATTGGATTTAGGTGTACTGATTCCCTTCATCGGAATCTTGGCAGGTTATCTGCCTTGGTTTTTCTTTCAAGAGCGAACTGTCTTCACCTTTTACGCGATCGTTTTCCAGCCGTTCTTGATATTAGCCATTGTTCTATTGGCAAAAGTTGCCTATGAATATCATCCAAAATTGAAGTACTTAATTGCAGGTGCGGTGGTGTTAATAGCCCTGAATTTCATCTATTTCTATCCAGTTTTCACGGGAGTCATCACCACTTACGATGCCTGGTTTGACCGAATGTGGTGGAGTTCTTGGATCTAATCGTTGACTGCTTTATCCCGTTTCTTGGCTGTTTCTTCTGCTAACTGCTGATCAAATACTTCATCGGCACTTGGCGCCGCAGCAGCAAGTGCTTCGCGCTCTAAACGTTGTTGCTCATCGCTCCAAGCACCTGGAGTCGTTAAGTCAATAACGCGACGCGGTGCTACAGCTTTCGGAGCATTTACATAAGTTGGTGCTGGAACCGAATTAGGTGTCCATGAATTTCGAGTTGCGGCAGTACCTTGAGGTAATAACACCACTCCGGTGATCTCGCGTTCAGCAAGTGGCACCCATAATTCTTCTTCACTTCTCGAATCTGATTTATACGTTTGCGATTTAGGTGTAACAACTTCAGAGAGATTGATATGTGAAATACCTTGAGTGCTTCGTTGTAGATTCTCGACTCGTCTTCTGTGAATGCGTTCGCGGTTAATTGTTCGGCGCGTATGTGCCAAATAAACAATAAAGCCAGAGATTGGGATTGCAATATATGCCCAATGTAATAAGTTCATGTATGCACCTACACCCGTTGCAATTAAAGTAGAAAAAATAAGTACAAATAGAATTCTTCTTCTCAGTAGAATTTGAGATCTTTTATATGGCTCATCTAAATCAGTATGAATCGCCATTGAGTAAACACTTTGTACATCTCCGGCAACCACACGAAGTGCGCTCTTGTAGCGCTCTACAGACTTTCCGGAGAATTCATCATGGGTATGTATCCATCGGGGCAAGAAATAAGCAATCCACATTCCGATGATTGCCAAATAGATAATTGCCGAGGCCATGATGGCCAAAGATTAGTATCGCAATTGTCCGATTTCGGGTATTTACACCCTACTTGATCGCAGAATTTTCTCGGACATAGCAGTGATGAACTCTCCAAGCTCCATCAATATGCAAGTAGTTTTGCCGCAATCCTTCGAATAAATATCCGCATTTTTGGGCCACTCGAATAGAAGGTTCATTCTCAGGTCTGATATTTATTTCGATCCGGTGGAGCGCCAGTTCCGAGAATGCAAAGTCGGTGACCATATTTACGGCGGAGGTCATATAACCGCGGTTTGCATAGCTCTGATCAATCCAATAACCGATATGGCCGCCTCTCAAGGCTCCATAGATGACCCCACTTAAATTAATCTGGCCAATCAGATTAGCTCCTTTGAAAATCCCAAAGGCAAATGATCTGCCAGCTCTGGCTTCCTTTCTATTGCTTCTTACCATTTGCCCAAAACTCATATTTAAAGAGCTGTTATCTGTTAATCGACCTGTTGAGCCACCTGGAATTATTGGTGTCGTCGCCTCCCAATGCATTAACCATTGTCGATTAGCGGTTCGCACCCTGCGCCATTGAGTGCGATCTGAAAAAGTAAATGGACGGAGCAAGATTTCGCCATCACTAAGCTCGATCACTTTTTGAGATCTCACTTAATCCTAGGAAGTATCACCGTCAAAACAGAATCTCCGGCTTTCAATCCATCACTTGGACTTGCTGAAACCATCGCGTTCGCGCTTGCCAAACTAAGGAAATCCTCTTGTTCAGGAAGGATCAAAACTGACTTGTTATCGTCGCTTAAAGTCGCTAAAAGATAACTGCGCATCTCACTGCGGTTTGGGTAATCCTTCTCTAGCTTGGCTTTAAGTGAAGGGCAGTAGATCTCTTTTGCACCAAGCATCGTACGAATCATTGGGCGTACGAACAATTGCATCGCTATGTATGCCACTATGGGATCTCCGGGCAGTGTAATTACCGGTGTCTGATCAGGCCCAATGGTTCCGTAATTAAAACGTCCAGAATTAGCTAACTCAAGATCTACAATTTTTACATCGCCTAATTGTGAAATGGCTCTGGTGATCAAATCAAACGAGTCATCATGACGTTCGCCACTGATCACAATCAGATCAGCCCGTACTAATTGATCTTCAACAACATCTTTTAATTGCGATTCATCGTCTGGTATTGAATGAACTCGAAAACCTACGCCACCAATTTCGCGCACTATGGTGGTAAGTTGCCAAGAATTAGTCTCAAATTCTTGAGTGCCAGAAATTGCATTTCCTGGCTCGATGAGATCTGGCCCTGCGGATATCACTACAACTCGAGGTTGCGGCCTTGCAGGCAACTGCCCCAACCCAATGCTCGCTGCAAGTCCAATAGTGGTGGATCTAATTGGAGTGCCTGCCTTTAATACCAAGCGCTCAGCCGAGAAGATATCTTCAGCCAAAGTTGCCCCGTGAGCATCCAGAAGTGGCAGCGCAATTGAATCAAGTGGGCGCACTATTGAAAGTAGGGCAGTTAAGAACTCATCGGTGCGCATTCGCTCTAACATATTCCCATCCTATTTGAACGCATCCAGAATTTCGCAGAAGGGCGCGACCATTAGCAAGTCCATGAATAGCAAGTCCGAACTTCGTCAGAAATATTGGCAGATGCGAGAAGCACTGCCAGGTCATAATGATTATCTATATTTGCTAGATATTCCTGAGATTAAAACAGCAAAAGTAATTACTAGTTATTACCCATTTGCAGGCGAGCCAAATCTCATTAATCTAAATGAGGCACTTTTCAAAAGTGGTAAAACACTTCTGCTACCTAGAATTGTTGATAAGAAGATGGAGTTTGCAAAGTATGAGGGTAATTTAGTCACCCGAGGTAAGTTTCATGAACCATCAGGGAATGTCTTCTTCGGTGAAATCAACGTGGCGCTAATTCCAGCTCTGGCAATAGATAGTAGTGGGACTCGCTTGGGGCAGGGCGGCGGATATTACGATCAATTCTTAGTCAAAACTAGCGCATACCGAATCGGCATCATCCATGAACGTGAACTTAGCAAGAAGGCGCTACCAAAAGAATGGTTTGATCAAACCGTCGAAGCTATTGCAACCGAAAATGGTTTAACTAGAATTTTTAATTGACTATCGCTCTTTATCTTTTCTTGCTAATTCCGCTAAGTATTGGTTGTATTTTGTAAGGTCATCTGCTTCGCCCATAGCGCTAGCTCTCGCAGCATTTCTATCAATTCGCTTACTTTCTTTATTATCATCGCGCATCCATTGGATAAATGCTGCGGCAAGTGCGATCAGAATCGGAATCTCACCCATTGCCCATCCGATTGCGCCACCCGCATACTGATTCTCTAGCAAATCTAAATTCATCGGATTTCCTATTGATGTGTAATACCCACCATCCAACAAAGTCGTGGCAGACATCAGAGCAATTGAGAAGAAAGCATGAATACTCATCGCGCCAAAGAGAATCACAATTCGGACCACATTCGGAGGGCGATTTGGGTTTGGATCTACTCCCACAATCACATGAAAGAAGAGAATCCCGGCCAGAAGAAAATGGAAATTCATGGCTAGATGCCCTAAGTGATTGCCCATCAAGTCACCAAAAAGACCAGTGAAGTAGAGTGCAAATAACGAGCCGTCAAAAATCAAAAGTGCAACAACAGGATTGGTAATAAATTTTGCATATCTAGAGTGCAGAGCGCGGATCAGAATATTTCGAACACCTTCGTCTTCTGAGCTGTTACCTGCGGGCAGAGTTCGAAGCGCTAAAGTAATTGGGGCACTCAAGACAATTGGAATCGGTGCAATCATTCCAAGGATCATGTGTTCAATCATGTGGTATGAGAATCCAAAGTGTGCATAAATTCCGATTGCGCCATTGATTGCATAATTGATAATTAAGATGCCAACAACGAATGAAAGTGTTCTACCAATAGGCCAACGATCTCCGCGTTTGTGTAGGACTCGCACCGCACTTAAATAGAGCAAGGTTACGAATATCAAAATTGCTAAAGTAAGTGCATCTGGTTGATAAGCAAAGAGCCAAGTTCTAAAGGTAGGCGTGCCGGGATATTGCAAACCCACTAACTCTTCTATTGGATCAATAACTCTATCTCCTACCGGTGGCACGCTGCGACTTAAAAGTGTTCCCATCAAAATAATCAGAAATAGCAATATCGTTTCGAATCGAATTAAAATCTGAATCTCTGACTTACGTTGGAATCTAATCCGCACAGTATTTGCTACCAACAATAGAGCGACAGTTAAAACTAACTTTCCAATCAGTAAATTGGCGTAGTCTCCATTCCAAGCCTCCACAAAGTTCATACGCAGCCATCCATTAATAACTCCGCTTAAAATAACTGTTGCTGCAGCCCATTTAGCAAGTGGTGAAAAACGCTTTAGAGCTAAAGAACGTTCTATTTCTCTATTTAAGATTATTGCGGACAGCCCTCCGACCCAAAGCGAAAGTGCAATCACGTGAACAATCAAGGTTCCGATTGCTAGCAGGTGTGATCCACTAGCAGCAGAGTGGCTTTCAAATACCGGCCAAGTCATTGAAACTATTCCAATTATCAGCAACAGAACGAGATGAGTAACTCGCATTATTAGTCCAATTGCAATTGCCACTACTAAAGCACCTAGCGCTTGCGCTAATAGAAACTTTCCGAGCGAAATTTGAGTCATAAAAGAACGTAGTGAATTTAGATCAAGAGCTTCAGCAAATGAGAGCTCCAAAATTTCAGCAAGAGTAGCGACAATAAAGGTGAGCGTCGAAAGACTCCAAACAAAGGCCAGAATTCTGATTCTAGTTTTTAATATGGAAAGCTCATCACGGATAATTCCATTTTTATTCTCTGTAAAAAATGCTAAGGCAAGTACAAATCCAATAGTTAAGGTTCCGGAGATTAAATATATGTATTTGCTGACAATTAAAATAAAATTTAGCAAGTCATCGCTCGTTGTATAACTTCTTGCCGTACCAAACTAAACCAATTGCAACTAGTAGTCCTGCCACGCCAACAAGAATTACAAAGATGGTGGTACCCACGTTGCTCTGTGAAGTAACTTCTGCATCTTGGGACTGTGTCGGTTTAGGGGTCGTAACTTGATCCGGCGCGTTGTATGTGAAGGTATAGCTACCAACCAGTGGAATATCAGTATCGGAGATTAAGGAGTACTCGACCGTATAAATGCCTTTCTCGGTCAAGTTCAACAAGCCAATTACCGCACTAGTTCCATCAACAGTCAGGGCACCATCATCTACTTGATTGCCTTTGGGATCAGTCACTTTGATTTCGCTACCCATGCTGGCAAGTGGTGTATCAGTAGTAAGTGAAACTGCACTAGGGGCGATAGTTAGTATCGCTCCGCTGATTGGAGTGGTGTTGGTCAAAGAGTTTGCCGAAGCTGGCAACGCGATGACCGAGGAAGTAATAAACGTAATAATTAATGTAGCCACAAAACGAAGCGCTAAAGATGTGGCACGCATTACAGATTTATTGATCTCTTGGTAATCAGCCTTGCAAAGCACCTTCATTTCAGCCCTCCAATTCGCATCAATACTCTCACTTCTCTAGACTTGATTTCAACGAATTTAACCAATCAATCACCGTGATGGGGCGGAACATCTGCCTTGATTTCAGCCTCACGCTTGGCACGCTCAAGCGCTTCATCTGGATCGATTTCGTCCGATGTAACTTCGGGCCAGAGATTGCTCATGGTGCAATTGTATTTCAAGTAATTGTTTTAGAGAGGTCAAATGTTCGAGAAGTTGGGTCGATTCACGGTCCGCAGAAGCAAATTAGTCTTAATCTCATTCATAATATCGATGCTCGCTGCAGGTGCAGTTGGAATATCAGTATTTGGAAAACTAGATTCTGGCGGATATTCAGATCCAAAGAGCGAATCTATGAAAGTTTGGGAATACTACAAAGAGAATTTAAAGACAAAAGATGCTGGTGTCATCCTAATTGTTGATGGCAAAGATCGCTCGGTCAACGATCCAACGGTAGTTAATGAAGCTCTCGCGCTAGAGAAAGAAGTTGCCAAAGAAGCTGGGGTGCAGAGCACGCTTTCTTATTGGAGCTCAGGTAATCAACCAAATTTAGTATCTATAGATGGCAATGCTGCTTATCTCTTGATTTATACGAACTCAGATGATTTTGCCAAAGTCTCTGAAGTTGGCAAAGTGCTTCAAGAGAAGTATGACGGCGAATACAAATCTCTCCGAGTTTATGCAAGTGGTAATGGTGTAATCACGTCGGCTATCAATGGAAGAATCTCAAAAGACTTGGCAATTGCGGAAGCTATCTCGATTCCATTGACTTTCTTACTCTTGATCTTTGTATTTGGCGCACTAGTAGCTTCGGCGATGCCGCTATTTGTCGGGGTGTTCGCAATTCTTGGTTCATTTTTCTTACTTTTATTGATCACGCAAGTGACATCCGTAAGTGTATTTGCACTTAATCTTGTGACCGGCATGGGGCTTGGACTAGGAATTGATTATTCGTTGCTGATGGTTAATCGCTTCCGCGAAGAACTCCACCACGGAAAGTCCGTAGAAGATGCTGTGATCACTACCGTCAAAACTGCAGGAAAAACTGTTTTCTATTCTGGTTTAACAGTTGCAGTGACACTTGGCGCGATGGTGGTATTCCCACAACCATTCTTAAAGTCATTTGGTTATGCCGGCGTAAGTGTGGTGATGCTTGCAATCTTGAGTGCAATCATTCCTTTGCCAGCGCTCATGAATCTACTTGGGCACAGGGTAGATAAATTTGTAGTTAGAAAATCAGGCTTGACTCCAAAGTCAGATGGCAGATGGTCACAGACCGCACGCTTTGTGATGCGAAAGCCAGTCCCGATAGTCATGGCCAGCTTGGTTCTCTTAACGGTTCTTGCTGCGCCTATTAAAGATATTGTCTTTTCGCAGACGGATGCGCGAGTACTCCCAAAGAGTGATAAAGCCGCAATTGCATACGAAGTTTTGTCTGAAAGATTCCCTGGACAAGAAAGTAGTCCCATTGAAATTTTAATTCCGGGTGGCGCTACCGCTGTAACCGATCAACAATTAACCGAGTACGTAAACAAGATCCAAGGCACGCCTGGAATTGTTCGAGTAGCACCTGCCAAAGTTGGCCCTGATATCCGCATTCAGGCAATTCAATCAATGGGATCTCGAACAATTGAGGCAAGCAATTTGATTCATGCACTGCGAGAGTTAGATGCACCCGATGGAACCATGATCGGTGGTGTAGCTGCAGATTTCACCGATTCACAAGATGGTATTGCTAAAGCATTGCCATGGGCGCTGCTATGGATCATTGTGAGTGTCTTGATTCTGATATTTATCTTCACTGGATCGATACTCTTGCCAATTAAGGCAGTCTTGTTAAATATCTTGTCATTGGCTGCAACTCTTGGCGTACTTACTTATATTTTCATTGATGGCAACTTGAAATGGCTAGTAGGTGATTTCTCGGCAACTGGTGCGCTAGATACCGGAACTACCATTTTGATTGCCGTTGTGGTCTTTGGACTATCCATGGATTACGAGTTATTCCTGCTCTCTAGAATCAAGGAAGAGCACCTCGCAGGTAGCAATAATGAAGAGTCGGTTGCGCTAGGGCTACAGAAATCTGCCCGCATCATCACTGCTGCTGCGTTGATTCTTGCAGTTGTCTTCGCGGCGTTCGTAACTAGTGGTGTTACTGCAATCAAGATGATGGGTTTTGGTACTGCATTCGCAGTGCTACTAGATGCCACTTTGATTCGTGCGCTCTTAGTGCCTGCTTTAATGCGCTTGTTCGGCGAATTGAATTGGTGGGGTCCAAAGTTTCTTAAAAAATACACGCTTGATCACTAATTAATATTTGCGTCCCTGGCCGGAGTTGAACCGGCGACCTACCGCTTAGGAGGCGGTTGCTCTATCCACTGAGCTACAGGGACTTGATTTATTAATTTGTTGCCTATTTGTTGCCTATCTTGTTACCTATTTTGTTAACTTCTTGTTTAGGTAGCCATTTAAATTGCTGATTACTAGCTAATTATGCGGGAAATTTTCTCGCATTTTTCTTAATAATCCGCTTTTGCTAGACTCCACTTTACTAATTAATTGGAGTTGATTTCCCCATGGGTATGAAAGCGCTGGTGATCGGCGCTGGCGGAGTCGGACGTGCTATCGCCAACATTGCATCACGAAGAAAATTTATAGATTCATTAATCATCGCAGACCGCACTTTGGCGCGAGCTGAAGAGGCTGTGGTTCGCCTAAAGGACCCTCGCTTTGCTGCTGCGCAGGTAAACGCTTCCGACCTGGAAGATATCCGCGAATTAATTCGCAAAGCCCAACCCGATATCGTCATCAATGCTGTTGATCCACGTTATGTGATGCCAATTTTCTTGGCATGCGAAATCGAAAATACCAATTACATAGATATGGCCATGTCTTTATCAAGGCCTCATCCTCATTATCCATATACCGAAACTGGCGTGAAGCTTGGCGACGAACAGTTTGCTCGAGACTGGAATTGGGGCGAGCGAAAGATATTTGCATTAGTCGGAATGGGAATTGAGCCAGGACTTTCAGATATCTTTGCAAAATATGCTTCAGATCATCTCTTTAGCCGAATTGATTCGATAACCGTTTTAGATGGCTCGAATTTAGTAGTAGAAGGTTATGAATTTGCTCCATCATTCTCGATTTGGACCACCATCGAAGAGTGTTTGAATCCTCCCCTTGTTTGGGAAGATGGTCGTGGTTGGTACACGACAGAGCCATTTAGCGAACTAGAGATCTTTGATTTCCCAGAAGGAATTGGTCCAGTTGAATGTGTAAATGTGGAACACGAAGAGGTAGTTCTGATTCCACAGAAAATTGATGCCAAGAAAGTTAATTTTAAATATGGCCTGGGTGCACAATTCATTACTACTCTAAAAACTATTCATATGTTGGGCTTAGACCGTAAAGAGAATGTGGACGTCCAAGGAATCTCAGTTGCACCACGAGATCTACTAGCTGCATCTCTACCCGATCCAGCAACTTTGGGACATCGTATGCATGGAAAGACTTGTGCTGGTGTGCTAATTAAGGGACTTAACAAAGATGGCAAACCATACGCATGTTACATCTACAACGTCGTTGATAACGATTGGTCCATGCAGGAATATGGTGATCAAGCTGTGGTTTGGCAGACCGCGATCAACCCAGTAATTGCTATGGAACTTATTGCCAAAGGAATCTGGAAACCAGAGGGCGTAAATGGCCCAGAGTGGTTTGATGCCAAGCCATTCCTAGAATTACTGGAACAATATGGAACCACTTGGAAAGTCAGAGAAGAGAGCACTGAAGGTAT
>JACCDK011391495.1_pt1 | contig 31794 bp, 28 predicted proteins | sample 7445871 | NCBI WGS metagenome assembly JACCDK01 (sample SAMN15323436, study PRJNA562643) | freshwater metagenome | isolation source: river surface water | place: USA:Blue River Watershed | collected 2017-08-15 | reverse complement strand
CGGTCAGCATCTTTGTAGTGTGCAATGATATGGTTGACCTCCTCCTCGATTTCCTTGGCATCTGGTGCAATCTTCTCTACTTTGGCGATTTGATTCATGATGAGCTGAAGCTTTGCCTTCTTTTCTGCATGAGGCTTCCATTCCTCGCGAATTTCCTCAAGAGTTTTCTTGGCATGTTTGAGATAATCTTCAAGTTTCACACCCATGCGCTCAACATCGGCTGAGAACTGAGCTTGGGTACGGTCGAGCTCACTCTGAACCATGACCTCGGGTATTTCTATAGTAGTCGCATCTGCGATAGCATCTGCGATACGTGCGCGAGTCTTGTCCTTGGCTTCATCGCGCTTCTGCTCGGCAAGAAGATCTGAAAGCTTGTTTCTGAAATCAGGGATATCATTGAAATCCCCCAAGGTCTTCACGAAATCATCGGTAAGCTCAGGCATTGCCGCTTCGATGGCTTTGTCGTGCTCTTCTGGAGTCATCTTGTCATGATCATGATCGGCGGCATGCTCATCAGAATGAAGCATGTTTGTTGCGTGGCGCTTGCGAATACGGAGTATGGCGTCGTCAATATCCTTCTCTGATACCTTGAGAGTCTCAGGATCAGCCTTATTGAGTTGCTCCTGGGCTATTTTCTTATATTCAGGCAAAGTAACCTCAGGAACTATTGCAGTCACCGCGATAAATTCGAGGGGATTGCCCGCAGCAAGTTTGGTTACAGTGATTTCAGGCTTGTCGATCGCGTCTATTTTCTCCGCGATGAGAATGTCTACGTATACCTTTGAAAGTGCGAGCTCGGTCATTTCTTCGAGAATTGCTTTGTCGCCAACCTTTGCTACGAGGATGTTTTCTGGAATCATGCCCTTGCGGAATCCGTCTATCGATATGGAATTGTTGATATTCTTGAGCGCCTGCCCACGGTACTTCTCCCATACTGCGGTAGGTACAGAGGCGGTAATCTCGACACGAGACTTGTCGAGCTTCTTTACTGATACTGAATCATATGATTTGGTGGTTTTGGTCATGAAAGGGAGTCTACCTGAATAACGACCAGGAATCAAGAAATTGAGACACCACAGCAGGAAGCATCTGTGCTGAGGTACATACGCAGGAAATTTCTAGCAAGAAATTTCCGAGGACTAGAAAACCCGCTGCGGCGGGTTTTCGCGTACCTCAGCACAGATGCTTCCTGCTGTGGTGTCTAAAAATTCTGCGCGTCTAGTCCATCGATGGACATATCAAGATCTGCCTCGATGTCGTCAATCTCATCAGAGGTGCTCGTGATAGGCTGTACTGCTTCTGCTGCGGGGGCGGAGTCATCGCCCATAGAGCTGTTCATGCGGGAGGCAAATATATAGAGTGCACCGATAATGAGTATAAGTACGACAGCCGCGACTGCGACTATAGGACCAACCTTCGTGTGTTCGGGGTTTGCGAGAGGGGGCGTGCTCATTGGTGTCTGTTCTGGTGCGGACTGCGGAGTGTTGTTGATGGGATCCATAGTATTGGGTGGTTAGGAGTTAATACAAAAGCCTAAATGGTAGTCGAGGCAGAAGTGGTGCTGGTCACTGATGGGGTTGAAGTCGCATTCACGGTAGAGCCCAATGTTTGCGCAATCGAGCGGACGACATCTACCAAAGCCTTGTGTGCCTCCTTGATAGCTTTGATGGCGGTCTCAGCCATCTCGCGTGGCTTCGTCAGGTCGATAGTAGTGCTTGCAGCGACAGAGCTACCGTCTGCTGCTGCGGCAAGATAATCTGTGGGCGCAAACACAATAATACCATCGACCGCCATTTCAGCGGCTACTATTTTTTCATCTGCAATAACGAGCAATTCTCGAGCCGCGTTCATGTCCTTGCCTGCGTCTTCAGCCTTCTCTATGCGGGATGCGATACGGTCACGAATCTGCTTGAGATTGTTGAGAGATACCTCAAGCTGTTTGACGAGGGCCTGTTTGCGAACCTCGAAGGTATCCTTACGCATTTCCATGCGGATCTCACGACGATCATCACTCGACGAAGCGCTTCTGATGCGTTCGCGCATATCCTCACGAACCTCCTTCACGTCCTCGCGGCGTTCGGTACGAATCTCCATACGCTCTTCGTGAGTCGTAGAAGCCATAGCCCTGACTTCGATACGAGTCGAGGTGGCCATGCGACCATTGAGAAGTTTATTGCGAACATCTTCTTTTATTTCGCCAGCCTCTGTTTTGATGCGGAGCCTCTCTCGAATCGAGGCAGGCTTATTATCGTCACTCGTATCTTCGGCCTCGATGCCGACTGAGGCATCGCTCGAGCTTCCACTCTCAGCATGTACCATCGGAGGAAGGATGACTACTATGGCCAAAGCAAGAATCAACAGGTAATAGTGTTTTTTCATCACGTTTTCTTGATTAAAAGATTAAATGCCATGAAACCATGGCTATACCCTGATTATACCACACGAATATGTCTGAAAAGGGTGGACAGCGTGGTCTAATTTTGAGCCTAAATATACAAAAAATATACAAAAAAGGAGCTTCTGAAGCTCCTTTTTTGAATGTCGCCCCTGTATATGGGTTATGCGACGAGGAATGCAACGATGAGAAGAGCAACAATGTTCAAGATCTTGATCATTGGGTTGATGGCTGGACCAGCGGTATCCTTGTACGGATCACCGACAGTGTCTCCGGTAACTGCTGCCTTGTGAGCGTCAGAACCCTTGCCTCCATGATTGCCTTGCTCGATATACTTCTTTGCATTATCCCATGCTCCGCCACCTGAGGTCATAGAGATGGCGACAAAGAGACCAGTAATGATGGATCCAACGAGGAGTCCGCCAAGTGCAATAGGGCCGAGGAGGAATCCGACGAGAATCGGTGCGAGGACAGGGATGAGAGCGGGGATAATCATCTCCTTGATGGCTGCCGAGGTGACGATGTCGACACAGCGAGCATAATCAGGTTTTGCAGTACCCTGCATGATACCCTTGATTTCACGGAACTGGCGGCGTACTTCATCAACAACCTTTCCTGCAGCTTTACCGACAGCCTCCATAGAGAGAGCGGCGAAGTAGTAGGGGAGGAGTCCTCCAATGAAGAGACCGACGATAACCTTCGGATCATTCAAGCCGAATGACATGTTCGGGACGAGGTTGGTGTACTCAGCGAAGAGTACGAGTGCAGCAAGACCTGCTGAGCCGATAGCATATCCCTTGGTGACAGCCTTGGTCGTGTTGCCGACTGCATCGAGAGGATCAGTGACGTCACGGACTTCCTTAGGAAGCTCTGCCATTTCAGCGATACCTCCTGCGTTGTCAGTGATCGGACCGTATGCGTCGATGGCGACGATGATGCCAGCCATTGAGAGCATGGACATAGCGGCGACAGCGATACCATAGAGACCTGCGAAGTGATATGCAGCCAAGATGCCAGCGACGATGGTGAGAAGTGGCCATGCGGTCGACTTCATAGAGATGGCGAGACCTTGGATGATGTTTGTACCATGGCCTGAGACCGAAGCCTTGGCGATGGACTGGACTGGCTTGTACTTGGTCGAAGTGTAGTACTCAGTGATGATGACGAGAAGTGCGGTCACGATAAGACCGATGAGGGTGCAGAAGAAGAGGCTTGCGACGCTATAAACCTCGTTGCCGGCCATCATCCATTTGGTGATCGGGTAGAAAGCTACTGCAGCGAGGATGCCTGCGACAGCGAGACCCTTGTACATAGCACCCATGATGTTTTGGCTCTTTCCCATGCGGACGAACCAGGTTCCGATGATAGAAGCGATGATTGCGATACCTCCGAGTGCGAGTGGGTAGAGAGCTGCGTTCTCGAAAGGACGAGTCATGATACCTGTGGCAGTCTCAAACTTCAACGTGAATGTTGAAACGCCAAGCATCATAGCTGCGATAGTAGTAACTGCGTATGTCTCGAAGAGATCTGCGGCCATACCTGCGCAGTCTCCGACGTTATCTCCGACGTTATCAGCGATAACACCTGGGTTACGTGGATCATCCTCAGGGATACCTGCCTCAACCTTGCCAACAAGGTCAGTACCAACGTCTGCGGCCTTGGTGAAAATACCGCCACCGAGACGAGCGAAGACTGATATGAGCGATGCACCGAAGGCGAGACCGATGAGCGCGTGGACGTCCTTGGTAATCGCATAAAACACTGTCGTACCAAGAAGGGCGAGGCCGACGACCATGAGTCCAGTCACTGCTCCGCCATTGAAGGCGAGTGAGAGTGCCTTGGCGAGACCAGAACGAGCAGCCTCAGTCGTGCGAATGTTCGAACGTACCGACACATTCATGCCGATAAATCCTGCGACAGCTGAGAGGATTGCGCCGACGATGAATCCGATAGCGATCTTGATGCCAAGAGCAATCCAGAGGACGACGAAGAGTACAATAGCAATGATGCCGATTGTGCGGTACTGCCTATTGAGATAGGCGGTAGCTCCTGCTTGGATAGCGGTAGCGATTTCCTTCATGCGGTCGTTGCCAGTCGGTTTCTTCATGATCGACATGATCAAGAATGCGCCATAGGCGAGAGCGATGACGGAGCTGATAAGGGCGAACCAGATGTAAGGGGACATAGAAATAGGTACAGATTATAAATGGTAGAGTGCAAGTAAAAACAAGCAACTAAGCCATCTTTTGATAATAAAACGTTACTAAAACGCACGATTACAATGCGAGTACTATAGTGGAAAAGCGCTGAAATGGCAAGGTTTCTGAGGCTCTGTTGAGGGGTATTCTGGGTGGTGGGGATGGGTTGACAAAGATGTGCTTGATGTGCTATAATATATGCAGATTTCAGATAGACTGAGATCCTTGAAACAATCAACAGAAAGGGTGCGTTATGCGCATTGAACAGATTATGGGATACGCAGCCATATTCTTCGGAATACTTGGTTCGTGGGGCAACTACAAGCAGGCACGCATGATCTGGTCAAACAAATCTGCGCAGTCTGTATCGGGAGTTTGGACGATCACCTTCTTGGCGATGTTCACGAGCTTCCTTATCTACGGTGTACAACAAGAAAGTTTCCCTATGAAGTTCCAGGGCTGGTTACGGGTTGGATTTACGGTTCCAGTCACTCTTGGATTCATGGTATATGGAAAAGTAGAAAGGAAGCACAAAATCTTGGTTGCTGCGTTTGCGGCACTCATGGTTGGGATGTCTTGGAAAGCCGTTTCGCCGATATTGTTCTTGGTGTTTTCGTTCCTGGGGATCTGGGCGTCGTTTGTCCAAGCTTGCACTATCAAGAAGAATCGGTCCCGCGGGCAAGTTGCTGTTGAATTGCAGATGATCTACCTCTCAGCGATTATTTGCTGGTTGGTATATGCGATAGTGAGAGGAGACATTCCGTTCATTATTGCTTCGATAGGGTTTACCCTGTCGTATTCATCTACAATCATAGCGTGGTTTAAATACCCGAAGAATTGAAAACGCACGGAGCGCGTTCGATAAATCTCTACCCCTCGATCATCTGGTCGAGGGGTTTGTTGTTTATGATATGATTCTGGTACTTTATTAGATTGAGGGTCACGCTTCACTAAGAACTAGCACTATCATGAATAAAATTCAAAAAATAGAGCTTTCTTTCTGGGAAATAGAGAGGATGCATAGGGCGTGGATGCGAGAAAGGCAGTTGCCTCTAAGGCGGCGGATTACAAAGATCCAAAAAAGAATTGGTGTGCGTACGCGAGTTTTAACGCAAGAGGAATTGTTGGCACTTAAGTACAGAATCAACCAACGTTTCTTCGAGGGGCGCACAGTGGTCTAACAAAAATCCCCATGTCTGGGGATTTTTTGTCTTAAAATGAAATTTATTCAGCCTTTTTCTCTTCGACGACCTCTTCTGTATCATCGATATCATCTTCCTCGGCGAGGGTGTCACCTCCAGATGACTTGATATCGATCTTCCAGCCAGTGAGCTTGGCAGCAAGACGGACGTTCTGGCCGCCCTTACCGATAGCGAGCGACTGTTCATCCTCGGTGACGGTAACGATGGCGCGATGATCCTTCTCATCAAGCTCGAGAGAGACGACTTCAGCAGGAGAGAGAGCTTCCTCGATGAAGAGCGCAGGATCCTCATTCCACTCGATGATATCTATCTTCTCGCCAGAGAGCTCGCTTGTGACCGTCGAGACGCGAACGCCGCGCTGGCCAACCATTGAACCGATCGGGTCGATGTGTGCGTCATGAGAGACAACGGCAACCTTGGAGCGAGAACCTGCTTCGCGTGCGATAGCCTTGATCTCGACGACGCCTGATGCGATTTCAGGAGCCTCTGTCTCGAAGAGCTTCGCAAGGAATTTCGGATGAGAACGAGAGAGCTTGAGGACGATGCCGCGGGGAGATTCCTCAACAGCGTAGAGGTATGCGCGGATGCGATCACCGGTTTTCCAGCGCTCGCTTGGGATTTGCTCCTCGTACGGGATAATACCGAGAGCACGACCCATGTTGACATGAACCATGCCACGTTCGACGCGCTCGACAGTTCCTGCGACGATTTCGCCCTCCTTGGCGCCATATTCACCCATGACAGAGACCTTCTCAGCTTCACGGATCTTCTGGATGATGATCTGCTTAGCGGTCTGAGCGGCGATGCGGCCGAAATCAGCCTTTGCTTCGAGAGGGAAGACAAGTTCGTCCCCAATCTCGGCGTTCTTCTTGATCTTCTTGGCATCCTCGAGAAGCATGTGCTGCTCAGGATTGAAGCGGATCTTGATGTCGTCGACATTGGCTTCCTTGAGGTCGATATCCTGCTCCTCGTCGCCCTCCATGATGACTTGGTCGCGATCTACGACGACCTTGACCTGCCAGAACTCGACAGAGCCAGTGTCCTGATCAAATGAAGCACGTACTATCTGGCCTTTCTTGCCATACTCTTTCTTGTATGCGGTTGCAAGAGACATCGCGATGGCCTCCAGGGTCTTCTCCTTGGGGATACCGCGCTCTTCCTCGAGCTGTTGGACGACTGAATTGATGACTTTGAGATCAAACATATATTTTATTGTGTATTTAATTGTCTACTAATATTAAGTTGTCGAGTGTCTGTCAGAGGTCTTCTATCCCTCTAACAAACAAGTCCGCCGGTAGGCGAACTGATGACGTGAGTACTATACCATATCTGGTGGGGAATGCAAGGTTGCATGAAATAAAACCGCCCCGTGGTTTTCAGGGGGCGGTTGAGTTATGAGAACTGACAACTTTCTTGTTCCGGACTAGCAATGGTGGTGGCTTTTTCCCATTTCGGATAGCTAGCATTCTCTCAAGCTTATTCAGTGCCTGAGCCTCAATTTGGCGTATACGTTCTCGAGTCACTCCGACGCAGTCACCGATTTCTTCGAGTGTTTGAGGCTTTGTGCCATCGAGGCCGAAGCGTCTGGTGATAATCAGTCGTTCTCGTTCAGTAAGTTTGCTTACCAGATGCCTCATTACGTCTTTATCTTCTGAGTCCCCGATGATGTTGTCAGCTGCTTCGGAGTTTGGGTCAGCTATCAGATCCGATATTGATCCGCTCTGATTATCAGATGTGTCGATTGGCGCATCAAGGGGAATGGGGGCAAGGAAAGATTGGAACATTGAACGAACCCTTCGTGGCGTTGTGCCAAGTTCTGCTGCAAGCTCTTCGTCGTCTGGTTCACGCCCGAGGTTTTCACTCAGACGCATGCTCGCGTGACGCATTCGTGCCATTTTGTCTACGAGGTGCACGGGTAGACGTATGGTACGGGAACTGTTGCTCAGTGCTCGTCTGATGCATTGCTTGATCCATAGTGCGGCATATGTCGATAACTTAGCCCCCCTTGTGGGATTGAATCTATCAACTGCTTTCATGAGGCCGATGTTGCCTTCATTGATGAGGTCGAGAAGGGGTACACCCATACCTTCATAATCCCGGGCTATTTTGACAACGAGGCGGAGATTTGCCCGGATCATGTAGTTGCGTGCCCGTTCATCCCCAGTTTTGATTTTGTGGGCGAGAGCTACTTCTTGTTGTGGGGTGAGTAGTGGGGTCCTACCTGCTTCATGGAGGTATGTTTGAAGGGAGTCTCTCGGCTCATAGCTGCTCGAGATATCCCCGTTTGCTCCGTTTGTTTCGAGTGGCATGGCAGTCCTTTTGTTGATTGTACGGTACTTATGCTGGGTCGCATACTAGCGCATAGATGAGTTTTTTGGAAGTGAGGTTTGTTTACTAAAATAAAAACCGAGTCACCGTGCGAGCAGTGACTCGGAACCAAACCCAGTAGAGAAGAGCAGTGACGATTTGTAATCGCACTGTTATCTGGCGGATGATAGGGAATGAGCTTTATCTGGTCTCATGAAGAGACAAGCTTGGAGAGTGTTCTTCCGTAGGATATCGCATACAAGATTATAAGTCCAGTATACATAAAAACCGTTCGTCGGAACGAACGGTGTGTTGATTTGTTTCAGTGTTTCAAAGATATTGGTGGATCTTGTATTTCTTGAGCTTGTTGTAGAGGGTTTGGCGACCAATGCCGAGACGTCTTGCCGCCTCGAGCTTGTTGCCTCTAACTTCTCTCAGCATGTTCTGGATTAGATTCATCTCACCTAGTTCCATCACTGTGAACTCGCCTTCACCAAGTTGTCCGTCTGCTAACAAAGACGATTGATGACATGTCCTGAGCTTGATTTTCAGATCTGCTGGCTCGATGAACCCTGTGCCGTTCGAGAAAAGTACACCACGCTCGATACTGCTGTACAGTTCTCGCACATTTCCTGGCCAGGAATGACTCTTGATGAGTTCTTCAGCTGCCACACTAAGGCTCTTTTTGTGATGGGAGCAGTGGTCAACAAAAAGACTTGCTAGGCGTACGAGATCGTCAACTCGTTTACGTAGAGGTGGTACCTCGATGGTGAACTGTGCAATGCGGAAGTACAGATCTTCTCGAAACTCCTTCATTCCAACCATTTCTTCGATGTTACGGTTGGTTGCAGCTATGAGGCGAAAGTTTGAATAGATCGGGGTGACTCCGCCGATACGGGTGAACCTATGTCCCTGAAGAACACGGAGTAGACCACCTTGGAGTTCGAGTGGCAATTCTCCTATTTCATCAAGGAATATTGTGCCACCGTTTGCTCGTTCAAACGCACCTATGTGTCGTTGGTGTGCCCCCGTGAAGGCTCCCTTTTCGTGTCCGAAAAGCTCACTCCTTATGAGCGCTGGTGACAAGTTTGTGCAGTCGACTATTTCGAGTGGTCCCTTGGAGCGGTTGCTTCGTTCATGCAATGCTCTGGCGATAAGTTCTTTGCCGGTACCGTTCTCTCCCAGAATGAGCATAGATCTGACGTCTGCACAGAGATCCACTAGCTTGACCACCTCTTTCATTTCCGCGTCACGACACTCTTTGAGAAGTTCATAAGGTGTGAGACCAAATTCATTCTCCGAAGGAATTGTCGGTTTTAGTTGTGGGGCTTCAGGAGGGGTGGTCGGTGTGGGTTCAGTCTTTGTTTCTGTAGATGGTGTAGGGATTTTTGGAGGTGGCTCGTGAAACCCTAAACAGAAATCTCTTTTGTTGCCTGTGGTATCCATAGTATCTCTCTTTGGTAAAGGGTTTTCAAAATGTCTAACAGTACTTTGCTCTTTAAATGGTGAGATGTCAAGCCCGTTGTGGCTATTGAGTTGAATTGTAAAACCCCATAACGGTGAAGCTATGGGGTTTGGAATACACTGTGACACCGAAGACAGAATCAGGCTGGTTGTTCAGGAACCGATGCACGAATCTTCTGGGCCAATGCCGAATTGCTGTGGGTCATTCGCCCAAATGCGGCCCAGGCTGCATCCTCGGTAATCCCAAAGCCTTCCGCGACCTTGACGACAGGTGTACCGACGGTGATCAGTGTGTAGATACAGGCCTCGAGTGTGGAAGCATTGCTCGAACCGTTAAGTGCCGGTTTTGTACTTGCAGCTGGTGGCACAACCAATGGAGGCGTTCCGCCCTGAGAGAATGACTTCTTGGCATCAGCAGAGATTTTCTCGACAAGCTTCTTGTATGCGGCTTGTTTTGCAAGAACTGAGCCCTTGGCGGCGACACCGTAAATCGCGCCAGTATTGTCGTTCCCAGGGGTAAACACCTCAGAGAGTACCGTCAGGGGTTTTACCTCCATGATGTTCTTGAGGATATGGCATGTCAGCTGCCGTGCCGTCACACCGACTCCTCGTCGCTCGGTTCGGTCAAACACCTGTTCAAGGGTAATGCCCAATCCTATGGCGACTTCGTTAGTCACCCAATCAATGAGAGGTTTATAGTTTTTGTCAGTTGTTTTCATAACCGTCTTTCTTTTTGTAGTGCTTGGTGTTGATGGTTCAGGCTGGGACGATGCACTTTTCGTCACGGGCGCCGCTGTTGATTCGATGTTTGTTGGGATGGTAGCTGGTTTGTCGGCTGTTTGTTGAGCCACCATGTTTTGAGTGCCGGTCGAAACAGTAGGAATGACCGTCGTGCTTGTGGAGTGCTGATTGTCTGCAGCTTTCGCTAAGGGATCATCTTCTGTGCCTGCAAGAATTTCTGTGAGTGTTGCATCGTCCGGATTTGTTCTTGACGATCTGAGTGGTTCTTGCGATAGGCTTGGCTTCAATGCGACCGTGGTCGCTGTTGGCTGGCTTGTGTCAGGGATTGGTTTGCACTCGATAATTACCTCAAGGAGGTATTGGGGTCGGAGTGTCAACATGCGATGGGTTGAAGTCTCGCCCATAGGATGAACGTTGGCTACGATCCCTTGGTCGAGTCTCGTTTCTGTCTGTCCATCATCGACGACTAATTTCCCCCGTAATTGATTCCCTTCGTGCCAGGTCTTGAGTTTGATGGCACCCCGGTGAGTATCCAAGGGGAGTGCTTTTTCGTGGAGCTGGCTGACCTCCGGATCCCTCCATAGGTACCAACGAGACATGACTTTGTTGGCAGTGGTATCGGGATATCCTCCACCATGACTGTGTCCTATCATACTGACGACTACGTAGTCGGTAGTGGCTGTTCTGTTCATAGGTGAACCTTTCTTGTTAGTGAAACAGTGTATGTCAAAAAACAACTTGTTCGGTTTCGAACATTACCTATCAATAGTAGTTTTGTCAATGGTGCATACGTGTATTCTTTGGGTATGAAAAGCCGCCCTGGGTGTGGGCGGCTGTGAGTATATTTATCAGATTTCGTCTTGTATGCCAGTCCTGATGAGGGCTTTTCTAAGTTTTGCGAGAGCTGATTTTTTGATCTGACAGATGCGGCTACCAGTGACGCTGAGTATTTGCCCGATTTCCTCGTTGGAATGCTGTCCATGTCCATTGAGTCCAAAGTGCATACATATCACAGAGTACTCCTCTCTCGACAGGTGTCGAAATGAGTGTGATATGGCGGCGCACTTTATGGCGATATCAGCATGTTTTGATGGGTCAATTGCGTTTTCATCGACTATTGTTTCGTGTCTCAGTACGGTCTCGTCTTGATTGTAGATTGGTTCATCGAGTTGGAGGTATGGTTGCCTTGCTTCTCTGATAAGATTTAGGCGTTCCAGTGAAATACCCAATTGGTTTGCGAATTCGTGATCTTGCAATCGCCCATCTTCAGTTGGATGTGGGTGACCATTTTGCACCATCTTCATGTCCTCCACCACTTTTCTTGCTATTCGGACTGTTCGTCCGTATCGCCGTATCGCGTCATAGATACTCCCGTGGATGCGAACAGATGCGTATGATTTGAATGTTGCGCCTTTTCTGACAGGGTCGAATTTATCTATTGCGTCGACCAATCCAATGTTGCCCTCATTGATTAAGTCGGGCAAAGGAAGGATGTGTGTGTCACTCGCTTTCGCTATCGATACAACGAGTGACAAATTGACTTTGATCAACATTAGTCGGGCTCGCGCATCGCCCCTTTTTGCAAGGAGCATTAGCTTGTCTTGTTGGTCAGGTGTTGCCCTTGGTATACGTCGCACCTCGTCAAGGTATTTTTCAAGTGTGGGGTCGTAATGTTTACCCCACGAGTAACTGGTTGAGTCTCGTCCATTCCTGTCGGTCATGGGTGTTCCTTTGATTGTGTTTGTACTCTTATTTTGCTGGTTGCTATACTAGCGCGTTTTTGGACCATGTCAAAAAGCTGAGCTATTCACCTACGACAGAGAAGCACCATCTGATATAATAGAGCCAACATGCTCGTCGAAGACACCCAGTTATATAAGTTCATTCTTGATTCTGGCCTCGTATCCAAAGAGGATCTCGAGGAGGCGCGCAAAGAAGCGGATGAGAAGAAGAGGCGCCTCGGTGATATTCTTGTCGCGCAGAGTAAAATCACGGCTGACAACTTGCGCCGTATGGAAGCGTACTGTCTCGGAATCCCGTTCGTTGATCTCAAGGGTAAGAAAATAGATATTGAGACACTTTCGCTCATTCCCGAGCCTATTGCGCGCGGACATAGCATCGTCGCATTCAAGAAGACGGATACTTCGCTCGAGGTGGCTATGCTTGACGTGAATGATCTTTCCGCTATCGACTTCATCAAAAAGAAGGTTAATCTCAAAATTCAGCCGCGTCTCACCGATTCTGACTCGATTAAGGAGGTACTTGTGCAATATCAGAAATCGCTCAAGGCGGAGTTTGGTGATCTCATCCAGAAGGAGACCGCTACGCTCAAAACTATTGCTGAAGATGCGGGTGATCCGACCTCTGAAGCTGATATGAAGAAGCTTGCAGAGGACCTGCCGGTGGTACGTATCGTAGATACGCTCATCAAGCACGCTGCGATACAGAATGCGTCAGATATACATATCGAGCCAATGGAGAATCAGGTGCTTGTTAGGTACCGCATAGACGGTCTTCTTCATGACGCCATGGTGCTTCCACGCCAAGCTGGCCCATCAGTCTCTGCGCGCATCAAGGTGCTCTCCAATCTCAAGCTCGACGAGAAGCGCCTCCCGCAGGATGGGCGATTCAAGGTAGATATGAATGGTGAGAAAGTCTCATTCCGTGTCTCTATTTTGCCAACATATTATGGTGAGAAGATCGTCATGCGTCTCCTCCGCGAAGCAATCTCAGGATTCACGCTTGAGTACCTCAATTTTCATGGGGAAGGGCTCGAACGTATTCACAAAGCACTCAAGCAGACCACGGGAATGATTCTTACAACAGGTCCTACCGGATCTGGAAAGACAACAACGCTCTATACCATGCTTGATATTCTCAATCAGCCCGATGTGAACATTTCGACGATTGAGGATCCTATCGAATATCAGATGGCACGCATCAATCAGACGGCAGTGCGACCGGATATAGGGTTTACATTTGCAAGTGGTATCCGTACGCTGGTTCGCCAAGATCCGGATATCATCATGGTTGGTGAAATTCGTGACAATGAGACAGCCGCCCTTGCGGTGAATGCAGCACTTACTGGTCACCTTGTGCTCTCGACACTCCACACCAATAGCGCCGCTGGTGCTATTCCGCGCCTCCTCGATATGGGCGTCGAGTCATTCCTGCTTGTTTCAACGCTCAATGTTGTGATAGGTCAGCGTCTCGTTCGTCGTCTCACTGATGCCAAGCAGAAATATAAGCTTACCAAAGACGAATTCGCTCAACTTGAAAAGCTTGCCGACATGGATCGCGTGCTCGCCGCCCTCAAGGCTGACAAAGTGATAAAGCCAAGTGATACCTGGAAGGATGTTTCATTTTGGAAGCCGACTCCTGTGGGAGACGATGATGGATTCAAGACACGTACGGGTATCCATGAGGTGCTCAGGATGAGTCCAGGAATCAAAGATCTCATCATGAAGGGTGCAACAGCGGGGGAGATAGAGGCTCAGGCAAAGAAGGAGGGCATGCTTACGATGCTTGAAGATGGTATTTATAAGTGCGTGTCGGGGCTTACTACTATTGAAGAGGTGTTGCGTGTAGTTAGTGAGTAAACTTTTGACTTTTGAATTTTAAATTTTGATTTATTTCTATGTCCCACTTCACATTCAAAGCAAAAAAGCCGTCAGGCGAGATATATTCCAGCGAAAAGGATGTCGCTGATCGATATGAGCTGTACAAACTAATTCGCGAGAGTGGCGATGAGGTCGTCGAGGTCAAAGAGAAGTCAGCTTCTCAGGGTCTGCATATGAATATCTCATTTGGCGCGCTTACGAAGCGTGTCAAAATGGTTGAAAAAATCAATTTTGCGCGCAATCTGGGATCAATGCTTGATGCAGGTCTTGCGCTTTCACGCGCGCTCTCCGTTCTTGAACGACAAGCACATAACAAGACATTCAAGGCGGTGCTTACGGAACTTATCGCTGAGGTCAATCGTGGGTCGACATTTTCTGATGCGCTGGCCAAACATCCCAAAGTTTTTGCACAACTGTTCGTTTCTATGGTTCGTGCGGGCGAGCAGTCGGGCACATTGGCCGAATCGCTCAGGGTTATCGCTATGCAAATGGGTAAGAGTTATGAGCTTGAGCGTAAGGTGAGGGGAGCACTCATATATCCAGCAGTCATCGTGTGCATCATGGTGCTTATTGCGATTCTCATGCTTGTCTTCGTCATTCCGACGCTTATGAAGACATTTACGGAGCTCAACGTTACCTTGCCGCTCACAACGCGCGTTGTTCTTGGTGTAAGTAACGCGTTTCAAAGCTACGGTATATTGATTCTTATTGCAGCCATAATTGTTGGTCTTGGATTCTCGTGGTGGGCCAAACAAAAGAGTGGTAAAAGAGTTATTCATGCAGCTTTGCTCAAGATACCGGTGATCGGTGGTCTTGTACAAGAAACAAATGCAGCTCGAACCGCTCGTACGTTGTCTTCGCTTTTGAATTCGGGCGTAGATGTAGTCGAATCGGTCGCTATAACCGCCGCAGTTGTGCAGAACGTGTATTTCAAGGAGGTGCTTGAGAAGGCTGGAGATGCAATAAAGAAAGGTGACCTCATGTCGAAGATATTCAATGATGCAACGAAATATTATCCAATATTCATGGCAGAAATGATGAGCGTCGGCGAAGAGACTGGAAAGACAGGAGAGATGCTTTCTGGAGTGGCAAAATATTATGAGGATGACGTCGAGCAGAAAACCAAGGATATGTCGACGATCATCGAACCGTTCCTTATGGTGGTTATCGCTGCTGCAGTTGGATTTTTTGCAGTTGCTATGATCAGTCCGATGTATTCGCTTGTCGATGCTATCTAATCATGAATAAAGCAATACGGATACAGAAGGGAAATGTGCGCGCCTTCACCCTCGTCGAAGTCCTTGTGGGGTCGGCCGTTTTTCTAATCATAGCTCTTGCCGCCTACAATGCGTATATCAGCTTGTTTAATCTGGTCAACCTGAGTCAATACAAAGTGATGGCAGTTGCGCTGGCGAATGAGCAATTTGAGATTGCGCGTAATATGCCGTATAGCGATGTTGGCATCATCAATGGTATTCCCAGCGGTAAGATACCTTCGAGTCAGACGCTTGTGCGTGGCGGCGTTACATTTGATGTTGATGCTATCGTGCGTAATATTGATCTTCCCTTTGATGGTCAGATTGGTAGTACAACCAACGACACGTCTCCCGCTGATAACAAGCTCGTGCAGATAACAGTCTCGTGTGCAACGTGCGAGAATATGAAGCCATTCACCGTGACGGGACAGGTGGCGCCTAAGAATCTCGAAACTCTCTCAACTAATGGGGCACTTTTCATTCGTGTATTCGATGCGAACGGTCAACCTGTTCAAGGTGCATCAGTGTATGTTGAAAATGTTGCGACAACTACGACGACCATCATCATAGAAGATGTGACCGATGCGACGGGTATGTTGCGTCTCATTGATGTGCCACCAGGGACACAAGCGTACCGTATCATCGTTACCAAAGACGGGTATTCGACAGATCGTACGTATCCGGCTGGTGGCTCAGGCAATCCTACGCCTGCCAAGCCTGATGCGACCGTGCTCGTCCAGCAAGTGACACAAATGAGCTTTGCTATAGACGTTCTCGGGTCTCTTGATGTCTCGAGTGTGACCCCTTTGTGTACAGCAGTACCGAGCTTTGATTTCTCCTTGAAGGGCTCGAAACTTCTCAATTCGGGTGGCGCGGACGTTCTTAAATTTTCCCAGAATCTCATAACGGATGCTGGAGGGGAACTCTCGTTACCATCTATGGAGTGGGACACATATACCGTGACACCAACAGATGGATCCTATGATCTGGCCGGTCTCAATCCTCTCAATCCGGTAACCATAAACCCAGGTGTTGCACAGGCATTACAGCTTATCTTGATACCAAAAGATCCACATAGTCTTCTTGTCACCGTACGTGATAGTTCGACACAGTTGCCTATTTCAGGTGCAACGGTTGAATTGTCTGGAGGTGCAAGTGGTACTCAAGTTACCGGAAAAGGATTTATAAATCAGACAGATTGGTCTGGGGGGAGTGGTCAATCAGTATATGCTGATGAAACAATGTATGCTGGTGACAATGGGTTTGTGGATACAGATGGTTCGCCTGGCACCATACAGCTTTCGAATGCATTTGGTTCATACAATGCTGATGGGATGCTCGAATCTTCAACATTTGACACTGGTTCGATAAGTAATTTCTACTCGCTTGTTTGGTCGCCGACCAACACATCCGCGTCGACCTCTGTAGCCTTCCAGATTGCGACTGCTACGACATCATCTCCGGCATCTTGGAACTATGTTGGACCAGATGGTACTGCAGCGACCTACTACACAACATCTGATACGCCCATCCATAGTGTGCACAATGGTGATCGCTATCTGAGATACAAGGTCTATCTGCATACTGACGATTCGACGATTACACCGACAATTTCCGATGTTGCGTTCACATTTACTTCTTCCTGCACTCCGCCAGGTCAAGTTGTGTTCTCGGGACTATCGGCGGGAAGTTATCATGTAACTATTACAAAAACTGGGTATGCAACCTTCGATCAAGATGTGACCATGGGGTCAGGTTGGCAAGAAGTGCAAGCGGTGATGGCGCCATAAGGTATAATAAGTTCGATGAACACGAATCGTCGATTCACATTTTCGCACGGAGGCTTCACACTCGCCGAGGTTATCACTGCAGTTGCGATACTTTCAGTCATTATGATTGGAGTGTCTGCATTCCAATACAATGTTCTTTCGTACAATCGTACGGCAGAAGTTTCGTTGACTAATGCGCAGGAGGCTCAGTCGCTCATCAAAACGATATCCAAAGAGTTGCGCGCGATGCAGCAGAGCGCAAATGGCGCCTATGCAATCGCTGCTGCTGGAACAAGTTCGATTACATTCTTCTCTGATACTGATAAAGATGGTACGGAAGAGCAGGTGCGCTACTACCTTGCAAGCTCGACCTTATACCGAGGAATTATCAAGCCATCTGGTTCACCTTTGACATATTCAGGATCTGAAACCACGAAAATTCTTGCTACTGGCCTCCGTAATTCATCAACAACGCCTGTTTTTGAATATTTCGATGGGAGCTATGCCGGCACATCTACGCCCATGACCTACCCACTCGTGATAACCAATGTGAGATTGGTGAAAGTGAACCTCACCATTGATACGGACCCCAATAAAGCACCAGTTCTTAGAACATTCACGACGCAGACGGTTCTCCGTAACCTCAAAGATAATCTATGAAGCATCTATATAACAACACTACTATACGTGCATCCGATTCCAAGGGCATTGTTCTTGTGAATGTGCTTGTATTTGCCACGATTGCTATTACTGTTACAACAGCGCTCGTAAATTGGGGTGCCACCGTGCTCAAGTCGACACGAAATCTCGATGCGCGTGAGCAGGCACTTCAAGTTGCTGAAGCCGGAGTTGAATACTATCGTTGGCATCTCGCTCATGCACCTACTGATTATCAAGATGGTACAGGAAGTTCTGGTCCTTACGTTCACACTGTTGAGGATGCAAGTGGGGATGTTATTGGGCAATACTCTCTCACTATTACGCCACCTCCAACAGGTTCAACCATCGTCAAAATCAATTCTGTCGGCACCATCGTCGCCGACCCGAGTGTTTCTCGCACGATACAAACGACTCTCGCCATACCTTCACTTGCTAAGTTTGCCGTTGTCGGGAATTCTGACCTCCGTTTCGGAGAGGGGACTGAAGTTTTCGGTCCTATACACTCGAATGGGGGTATCAGATTTGATGGTATTGCGCACAACATAGTAACAAGTGGTGTCGCGAGCTATGATGATCCAGATCATGATGATACTGGTTCAGAGAAACTTGAATTTGGCGTGCATACTCACGTGAATCCTCCTCCAGGAAGTGGTATCGCCTCAACATACCGTCCTGCTGAGATGCCGCCCGCGGCGGTGCCGAGTAGGATGGATGTGTTTCTTGCGGGCAGGCAATTTCCTGTGCCAACCTTCGACTTCACTGGACTCACGACAGATCTCTCGGCGATGAAAACAGCGGCACAATCATCGGGGAGGTATTATGCTCACTCAGGTGCGCAGGGGTATCATCTCGTGCTGAAAACGACGGATAAATACGATATATACAGAGTTGATTCTTTGCGAGCAGCACCGAATAACTGTACAAATACTGCCAACCAAACAAATTGGGGAACGTGGAGCGTGAATGCTCAGACATTACTCGCATCGAATCAAGATTTTCCCTCAAATGGCATTATTTTCCTCGAGGATCATGTATGGGTTGATGGCACTATCAATACCGCGCGTCTGACTATTGCTTCAGGGCGATTCCCTGATAATGTGACCACGCGCACTGATATTACCGTCAATGCTGATCTCAAATATACGAATTATGATGGTAAGGACGTTATCTCTCTCATCGCTCAACGCAATATCAATGTAGGCTTGTTCAGCGAAGATGATCTTCGTATAGATGCTGCTCTGGTTGCGCAGAATGGTAGAGCAGGTCGCTGGTATTATGAGTCTGATTGTCGTACGACAGGTGGTGGTGGGCAGAATTATTATACGCGCACGTTGCTGACTCTTTATGGTATGATCGCTTCAAATCTCCGCTATGGATTCGCGTATACCGATGGTACTGGCTATGATTCGCGAGATATCATCTATGATAACAATCTGCTTTATGGTCCTCCGCCCTCATTCCCGCTCACATCGAGTCAGTACACCACTATTTCTTGGGAAGAGATATAATATCTGAATCATGGAGACATTCATCATTGCCGCAATTGCATTCGGGCTCATCTATTCGAGCATGAAAGCTAAGCCCAAAAAAGATAGCGATAAGAAAAAGAAATAGTTTTGCGCAGGCGTTAGCCCATTTCTCTCGGGTGGGTTACAATACTGTCATGAAAAAACTTGTTATTGGCAACTGGAAAATGAACCCCGCGACTCTTGAAGAGGCAAAGGAGATTGCTCGTAAGACTCGTCATGTTGTAGCAGGTCTTGCACATACTGACGTGGTAGCGTGTCCGCCTTTTGTATATATTCCCGCCATTGCTTCTCAGCGAGACTCTGATCTGCTTGAGATAGGAGCTCAGTCTGTTTCATTCGAGGAAGGTGGACCACATACAGGGGAGGTGAGTGCTGCTATGCTCAGAGATATGGGTGTTAAATATGTCATCGCTGGTCACTCTGAGGAGCGCACAAAGGGAGATACTGACGAAATAGTCTCGAAGAGGGTTAATGCGATTGTTTCTGTTGGAATGTCTGCAGTGCTCTGTGTTGGAGAGAATGAGCGTGACGAAGGGGGAGTGTATCTTGAGAAGTTAAAACAACAGATCAAAGGTAGTCTTGCGAATATTCCCGCGAATAAGGCGAAAAATATCGTACTTGCCTATGAGCCTGTGTGGGCGATTGGTGCAAAAGAAGCAATGCCTGCCGACCAGATTCGTGAGATGGCCCTCTTCGTGCGTAAAGTGTTCTCTGATGTGTTCAGTGCGGATCAGGCTTTGAAGGCGACAGTTCTCTATGGGGGTTCGGTTAATTTCCGTAATGCGGCAGAAATTATCTCCGTCGGTCAGGTGGACGGACTTCTCGTTGGTCGTGAGAGCGTGAATATGCCTGGTTTCACGGAATTATTGAAAGCTGTAGATTCTATCTAGTAAACTCTGGCAGCAGGTGCGGCATGTATTTCTGCGGGGCTTCGCTTATTTGGTTATACAAATTTTAGTGTTCAGTTCTAAACGAAGCCCCGCGGAAATACATGCCGCACCTGCTCCCAGGGTTTGCTATACTGTCAATTAATCATGAAAACACTTAAAGATATCCAATACCTGAAAGGCGTCAAAGTGCTTGTGCGCGTAGATTTCAATGTGCCCATAAAGAACGGGGTAGTCGTCGATGACTTCCGTATTCGTGCCGCGTTGCCAACTATCAAGTATCTCAAGGATGGTGGCGCATCGGTCATCCTGATTGCGCACCTCGAGGCGGCTGATGGCGCCAATCCTACACTTGAGCCGGTCGCGAAAAGGTTGAGCGAGCTCAGTATTGAGACAACCTTTGTGAAGGATTACAAGAAAGTCTCTAGTCTCGTCGAATCAGTTCCTGGAAATTGTCTCCTTCTCGAGAATCTTCGCGTATTTGAGGGTGAAAAAGATAATGATCCAAAGTTCGCCGCAGAGCTCGCGTCTCTCGCTGATATATTCGTGAATGATGCTTTCTCGGTGTCTCATCGTGCACATGCGTCCGTCGTCGGTATTCCTCAGCACATTCCGAGCTATGCAGGACTCCAGCTTGAACAGGAGATACTCAATCTTTCCAAAGCGTTCGAGCCGTCGCATCCATTCCTGTTTATTCTCGGTGGTGCTAAGTTCGAGACCAAGATGCCGCTCGTTGAGAAGTTTTCGGTCCTCGCTGATTCTGTGTTCATAGGTGGAGCTCTCGCGAATGATCTCTTGAAGGCCCAAGGCAAGGAGATAGGCACATCGAAAGTCTCTTCTATGAAGATTGATCTTTCGGGAATTCTCACCAATCCAAAGATATTCTCATGCGTCGATGTAGCTATAGCAAATGACGGCATGAAAGATGTTAACCATATTGAAGCTGATGATTTGATCGCAGATATCGGCGCAAAGTCGGTGGAGCTGCTCAAAGAGAAAATTGCAACGGCAAAGTTTATTCTCTGGAATGGCCCCTTCGGCATCTATGAAAAGGGATTCACATGGGGAACTGAGGAATGTGCACGTCTGATTGCTGAGAATAATTCTGCAGTGAAGATTGTTGGTGGTGGCGACACGCTTGCTGCAATCGCCAAACTTGGTGTTGAGGATAGATACACCTTCGTATCTACAGGTGGGGGAGCGATGCTTGATTTCCTCGCGCAAGGGACATTGCCGGGCATACAGGCGCTCGGTTGAGCCTGATTTAAGAGATTGACTTTGATGTTGTATAGTGGTATAATTGAATAAACAAAGAAAGGAGAGCTGCAACTATGAGCCACCTCAATGAGTTCGTTAACTTGATGCGAGTCGGGTACCCCTTCCCGGTAGATCCGACCTATGAGGGTTCGCAGGAAACGGAGATTTGCAATTGTCGTTGTCATAAGAGTGGTGGCGGCACCAATCTTCATGAGAGCGTTTGTTGTGAGATCTGTCCCTATTGTTCGGAGCGCATCCGACGAGAGGTTTTCGAAAATCATACGCATCGTTGCGTCCGCGAAAATTCGCACAGTCTCAGGGCTCTCGAATGGTTACACTTTCAACCTATCGCAGCCTGAGCATTATCTGTGTACAAAAACAACCGCTGGAGAACCAGCGGTCTTTTTATTGCAGAATCTATTTTAGAGCAGCAATGATTTTCTCTTGATTGCCTTTGAAATCGTCTTTGTTTCCAAGAGCATTCTTGCTCGGAATGAGCCATACGTGTGCATGGTGCACTTCTTCACCAACAATCTTGCTTATGATTTGTTCGGTATTGAAAGCTGTTCGCTGAGCGAGAGCGATTGTGCGGACAACATCAAAATATGTGCCAATATTATCGACATCCCATACCCAACGATAGTGTTTCTTGGGTATCACGAGTGTATGTCCGGGTGACAAAGGGCGAATATCGAGGAACGCGAGAAAATCGCCATCCTCATAGACGATGTGTGCGGGAATCTCTCGAGCGACGATTTTGCAGAAGATGCAGTCTTTCATGCGAACAGTATATCATAGTGTATTTCAACACTCGTAATAAAATACAAGGAATAAAAAAGAGACCATCTTGTGACGGTCTCCTGAGCGAATCGTACTCGCTAGTTGATCTTTGCGGGTCCGTGATGCTTGAATACTTGCTCAAACATTGTTCCAGGGGTACTGAGTTCTACGAGCTTGAGCATGTAGTTTTGATTACCATGGAAGTTGATATTAGGTGAAACAGGATTGTCCATATCGCGCCACTCAATCAGTGCGACTCGACAATTTGCGAGGTGTTTCGCTGCGATATCTTTTCGCGATAGACCATCGGTCTTGATGACTAGTACGATATCGGGCAATTTCTCGGAGACGTTCTCATCTTTGAGACCGCTGTAGATGATGAGGGCATGTACAGACACGCTTGGACGGTGGTCGGCATTGATAATTCTGTGGACTTCACCGATGCCAGGAATAATTTCCTGATCATTCTTGGTTCCAGGCACAATGCACACCTTGGACGGAGGCAGTACGAAGCCGCTTACGCCGGTGGTATCGGTAACTGGGTGCGCACGATACTTGAATAGGGCGATGAAGTAGTTCAAGAGGTAGGGGTTGTCCGAGGACAGCTGTTTCCGGAAGTTCTTGGTCGCCTGCTCGATGAGCCATTTGAACATGTGTTCGTTGCGCAGTATATTTGCACGCTCAATGATTGCGTTGGTTGATGTTTTCATCTCTTCAGTGATTCGTTCGCGCTCGATACGCCTAGCGAAGTTGTCCGAAAGGGCTTCGAATGAAGCATCGGGAACAGTGGACTTTTTTGATTTCATAGAACTAATTCTCCTTTGCGAAGTACTTTATATCTCGCATACCTATTAGTCAATTGCTATACTTCCACGCATGGCAGCGACCGAATACCGAATCAGGAGACCATTATCCGTCGACGAGCGCAATGCTGTCGGGGGAGTTTCTGACGTAGTTGCTCATCTCTTGTTTCATAGAGGTATCACAGATAGGGACAGTGCAGATACATTCTTGGCACCAGACTATGATACACATGTCCTCGACCCATTCTTGCTCAAAGATGCTGAGAAGGCGGCTGCGCGCATCATTCATGCAATGCAGAATAACGAGCGCATCGCCATCTATTCTGACTATGATGCAGATGGTATTCCAGGCGCGGTGATGTGGAATGATTTTCTTCGTCGTATTGGATATGTGAATTACACGATATATATTCCACATCGTCATAACGAAGGATTTGGCTTGAATGTGGATGCGATCGAGCAGCTTGCGAGCGAAGGTGTCAATCTTATCGTCACATTGGATTGTGGTATTTCAGATGTTGAACCAGTAATGCGAGCCAACCAGCTCGGAATAGAAGTCATCATTACCGATCATCACGAGCCTCCCGTGGTTTTGCCACAAGCATTCGCCATCGTCGATCACAAACAGATGGATTGTGCATATCCAGACAAAAATATCTGTGGATCTGGTGTGGGATACAAGCTTATACAAGCAGTCATCAAGAAGGCGAGAGAGATATCACATATTTTCGGCAACGGATGGAAAGATGGGCAAGAAAAATGGTTTCTCGACATGGTAGGTATCGCGACGCTCTCCGACATGGTTCCGCTTATCGGCGAGAATAGAGCGTTCGCCTACTATGGCATGTCGGTGCTTCGTAAGAGTCCGCGCAAGGGACTGATGAGACTGCTCTCCAAGCTCAAGATGTCTCAGCCACATCTCACTGAAGATGATATCGCTTTTATGATAACACCGCGTATCAACGCTGCATCACGCATGGGTGTGCCGATGGATGCATTCAAGCTTCTTGCAGCTGAGACTGAAGATGATGCACGTGCGTACGCCGATCATCTCGATGAGATCAATAATGAGCGCAAGGGCATCGTTGCGGCGTTGGTGAAGGAGGTGAAGAAGATTATCGCTGAGCGGTATGAAACTCCTCCACGTGCACTTGTACTCGGCAATCCAGAGTGGAAGCCGTCACTTCTTGGATTGGTGGCAAATACGTGCGCTGAAGAATTTGATAGGCCAGTGTTCCTTTGGGGGAGGGATGGTGATGGGTGTCTCAAAGGATCGTGCAGATCAGAGGGGACAAGTAATGTTGTTGAGATTATGCGCGCGGTTCCTGAGAATGTATTTTTGAAATTTGGTGGACACAAACACTCGGGTGGCTTCGAGGTGGATCATGAGCAGGTGTATTTCTTGGAGAAGCACTTGAATGAAGCAGCGGGCAAAATCCTAAATACTAAATCCGAAACCCTAAACAAATCCAAAATAGTAAATTCAAAATCAGAAACAAGTACAGAGAATTTAAGCACTGAAAATTTTGATGGAGAATATGTAGACATGGAATTATTTATCGATGATATCAATTGGCGATTGCAGGAAGATATCGAGAAGCTCTCGCCATTCGGCACAGGTAATCCAAGACCGCTATTCATATTCAAGGGGGTGAAGCCTGTAAGTGTGCGTCGTTTCGGAAAAACTCAAGGTCATGTCGAGCTCAGCTTCGCGAAGTCGAGTGGCTCGACCGTTCCTGCGATCGCATTCTTTGCAGCTGATAGTGAATGGATGAAGGTGCTGGAGATGGATAAAAATAAGAAGATAGATCTGGTTGCGTCCATAGAGAAGTCAATGTTCCGTGGTAGGAAGGAACTTCGGTTGAGGGTGGTGGATGTGCTCATGTAAATGGTATCATCTTGCATATGATAACCATCTTCACAGACGGATCGTCACGCAGGAACCCTGGTCCAGGGGGTTGGGGGGCTATTATCGTCATGGATGGCGACAATGAAAGTAAAAATGAGGCACGAGTGATTGAGCTTGGTGGCGGAGATAGGGACACGACCAACAATCGTATGGAGCTCATGGCAGCTATTCGTGGTCTTGAGAAGGTTTCTGAAATTTTCCGAACGGTCCAGAACACTTCTGAAGGTGCAAATGCTGTCGTGAATTCTGACTCGTCATATGTGATCAATGGTATTACAAAGTGGGTGCATGGATGGAAGAGAAATGGATGGAAAACTGCGAGCAAACAGGATGTCTCCAATGCTGATCTTTGGCAGAGGCTCGATGGTGCAGTTGCTGATATCGGTGCGAAGAATGTCACCTGGAAATATGTTGGTGGGCACATCGGTATCGTAGGTAATGAACGTTGTGACGAAATTGCGACTGCATATGCAGATGGTGAAGATCCTAAGCTCTATGACGGACCCCTCTCGAGTTATGCGATTAAGAATATCCTCGATGTTTCACACGACGAGAATCTCCTCAAAGCCAAGAAATCATCAAGCGCTTCAAAGTCGAAGTCTGGTGCAAAAGCGTATTCATATGTGAGTTCTGTGGCTGGGAAGATTGAAATACATCGTACGTGGGCGGAATGCGAGAAGAGGGTGAAGGGTGCAAAGGGTGCACGTTTCAAGAAATCGTTCAGTCCTGAGAATGAGAAGGAAATCATTGATGAGTATTCATCATGAAAACTCGAGTGCACCGTCACGATTTCTTCATAGCGATTCGGTACACTGCTCCTCATGAGACGAGGAGTCTTTTTATTTTGGAGTGTGTTCATCATAGCTGCGGCAGTGCGGTGGATTTTTTCTATTACTGGAAATGATTCTCCCAGTATTCCTTGTACGAAAAGGAGTGTGACGGGAAACGGGATGATTGTTCAAGAGCCTGAGCGTAAAGAGGGAGGCCAAGTGTTCGTTGTTGAAGCGTATGAGATTTTTTCTGATGACAAGATATGTGCGCACAATCTGAATATCCGTATGAAGACCAAGTTGTATCCACGGCTCGCTTTTGGTGAAAAGATTCAATTTGAAGGAAAGATATCTGAGCCATTCAACTTCAAAAGTGAGAGTGGTAGATCATTTGACTATCGTGGGTATCTCGCGAAGGACGATGTCTACTATGAGATCAAAAGTGCGCGAGTCGATCAGTGGAATATTTCTGAAGAAACCGAGAAAGTCGAGCTTGGTATCGGTGCGAGGATATCAAGTATACTCTTTTCATTGAAGCGGAAATTCGTGGCGCATCTCGAACATACGCTTGGCAATCCGCATGCTGCTCTCGCTGCAGGACTTGTCGTGGGAGAGAAGAGTGCGCTCGGAAAAGATTTGCTCGAGGATTTCCGTGTCGTCGGACTTATTCATATTATCGTTCTCTCTGGATTCAATATCACCATCGTCGGAGACGCGATGCGACGCATTCTTTCATTCTTGCCACGCGTCTGGGGTATCGTGGTTGGAGGTATAGGTATCGTACTTTTTGGTGTGATGGTCGGGGGAGGGGCGACGGTTGTACGCTCGTGTTTCATGGCATCGATTGCGTTGTCAGCCGATCTTATTCGTCGAGATTACAATGTTGTCCGTGCACTCATGTTCGCAGGACTGCTTATGGTCATCCAGAATCCATCGATAGTTCTACATGACCCATCATTTCAACTTTCATTCATGGCGACACTCGGACTCATCATCCTCGCGAACCCTATCGAGAAGAAGTTGAAATTCATTACAGAAAGATCCGGCATTCGCGGTATCGTCGCATCTACTATTGCGACGCAGATATTTGTATCGCCGTACATTCTCTACATGATGGGGCAAATCTCTATCATAGGTATGGTTGTGAACATATTGGTTCTGCCGATCATTCCGGCGACGATGCTTGTAGTGTTTCTGACGGGAGCATGTGGATTCATCTGGATGCCGCTCGCGCAACTCTTCGGGTGGGCATCACATCTATTCTTGTCATACGAGCTCTTCATGGTTGAGCGCTTCGCACAGGTGCCATATGCGTCGCTGAATGCCCCCATATTCTCCAAGTGGTGGGTGGTTGGATTTTATGTGTTTTTCTTTGTGATGTTCTTTGGAGCGAGACTTTTGAGATTGTACGTTATTCGCAAATGATATGATCATTGCTACACTTGCTCAACCAGTATATCTGTTGCCAAAAGTTCAAGTTGTAAGCACCTTGGAGTAGATTTGTATGTGAAAAAAACGGAATAAAACTCAGTATTACTGCTAGTACAACGAAAGAAAGGATTATTTTTTTCATTTTATCTGGAATGGTCAAATCTCATCCCGACTACAGCCCAGTTCACATTCTTGAAGAAATCCTCGACATACTGTTTCTTGCCAGAAGGCTGGTAGTCTGCGACGAACGAGTGCTCCCACATGTCGAGTCCGAGAATGAGTGTGCAGTCCTGGAGTTGACCGAGGTGTTGTTCGTCAATCCACGCATTGAGGAGGCGACCATCCTTACGATCATAGTAGAGCATAGCCCAACCGATGCCACGAGTGAGTGCGATAGATTTGAATTCTGCGAGCCACGTGTCGAACGATCCCCATTCCTCGGAGATTGCCCGCTTGAGCGGACTCTCATCGCTGAGCTCCATCGGTCCACCTTCGAGTGAAGAGAAGTATGCTTCATGATTGCGAATGCCGTTGTACTCAAATCCAAAACGACGCATGATTTCGGCGAGAGCATATGCGTTCTTCTCTGCATCTTTCTTATATTCTGCAACCTTCTCGAGTATGAGATTGGCATGTTTCACATAGCCCTGATAGAGCTTGAGGTGCTCCTCGATATTTTTCGCTGATATTCCTGTAAGCGCAGGTATCGTGAATGTTTTTGGGGTGAATTGTTTCATATCAGGAATTGTATCATATGGTGCCGAAATGGGACCCCTAAGCAGAAGACGCGACATGTGTATTCCGGGCATGTCATGTTGCTGCAAAAGCATGACATGCCCGGAATACACATGTCGCGTCTTCTGCTGGGGTCATCATCAATTCTCTATCGCATCCTCACGATTTCATCATCACCCTTCGATAGAATTCTTGCATGACATCTATCGCAAAAAAATCGGCGTTCGTGGGCGTCGCAACCGCGGCATCACTTGCTGCAATAGGCGGATATGTGTGGATGAGTGAGAACAGGCCGCCTATTCTCGAGATATTTATATTTCCATTGAAAGGTGGACAGGCGACACTTATTAGAACACCGGATGATCATCGAGTGCTTATCAATGGAGGTCCGAATACAGAAATCGTCAGATATGTGAGCTCAGTCTTACCGTTTTATTCGCGGCGCATCGATGCGGTTGTGGCGACTGATACGAGTGACAAGAATGTGTCGGGGCTTATAGATATTATCGAGCGATACTCGGTCGATCGCGTGTATGTTCCCGCAGTGACGCTTCAAACATTCAGCATAGGTACATCTACAGATAGGGCATATGGTTCATTCCTGGAATCTGTGGCCAAGAATAATGTCGAATCAGTCGAACTTGGATTTGGCGATGCAATACCAGCTGGAGATACAAGAGGTGTGCGCATCGAAGTGTTGTTTCCAGAGCGGGACCCATCAGTATTCGAATATTCCAAAGCGAGTGCACCACAGATGATCTTGAAGGTGTCACGTGGTAAGCGAGCCGTGCTTCTGTTAAATGATGCGACGATGAAGATACAGAAGCATATCACTGCGTCGATTGGTAGGGTTGATGCTTTGGTTGTTTCGCACAGTGCTTCACCTGCGCATATTTCACACGAGCTTGTGTCAGCGGCAAGTCCGAAGTTTCTTGTTTATTCGAGAGCGCTTACCGATGGTTCGCGGTCGAATGCTCAAAAGGGAGGTAAGACAGCCGTGGATCCTCTGGCACGCATACTTGTAGGGGATAGATTCAACTTGAGAGAGACTGGCACGGTTCGGATAGTGATCAGCGATTCATCGCTGGAAATCAATCCGTGGCCTGGTGTATGGTAAACAAAAAATCCGGTTTGAACCGGATTTTTCTAGATAACTCCTGCTTTCTTGAGGGTGTGGAACGCGCCATTCTTCTGGATAGTGCGGAGTGCACGAGTGGAGATAGTCAGAACGATAGTTTTCTTGAGTTCAGGGACGTAGATGCGCTTCTTCTGGAGATTCGGGTGACGGCGAATCTTGCCGCAGGGATTAAACTGCGTTGCACGGGTGCGGTTCGAATATCGTCCTCCGACGACTGAGCCTCTTTTGGTTATTGCGCATACTTTCGCCATAGGTACAGCATGGTATCATATTTGATGCGGAATGCAAGTACTTCTGCTCAAATAACACCCATGATAACCATACTCTCAATAGCTATTCTCATCATTTCTATCATCATCCATGAGGTTGCACATGGCTATATGGCCGATCGTCTCGGTGACCCGACCGCGCGCCTGCAGGGGAGACTGACGCTCAATCCAATCAAACATATCGATCCAGTCGGCTCGATTCTTGTGCCTATCGTGACATCTCTTGGGGGGTTCACCTTCGGCTGGGCAAGGCCAGTACCCTACAATCCATACAATCTCAAGAATAGACGCCTCGGAGAGTTTCTTATTGCAGCAGCAGGGCCTGCATCTAACCTTTTGATTGCGCTCATATTCGGTATCATCATCCGAATCGTTGCTGTAGATATGATGACGCCATTTATTGAGATTACTGCTCGCATTGTCATCGTCAATATCGTGCTTGCAGTTTTCAACCTCATTCCGATTCCGCCCCTCGATGGTTCGAAGCTTCTGTTCTCATTCTTGCCGAGTCAGTACGGGCGTCTTCGTCAGGTACTCGAGATGTATGCACCAATATTGATTCTTGTTGTCGTATTCTTCCTTTGGGAAGCCATATCCCCGATAATATGGCCTATATTCAAGGCGTTTACAGGTATTGGTATTATTTAGGGAGAGTGTGAGGCGCATGATGCACATAAGAGATTGACAAATACCTTCGAAGGTGCTATGATATATATCGGTAAGTACCAGTGGCAATCCAAGATCGGCAATTCGGGCTCGTGCGTTCGCTGCCCGCGCCTGAGCGACAAGTCAGTTCATCTGTCGCCGAAAGGCATCGCCAAAGTCTGGACCCACAACAATAGGATAACCGTAAAGGGGGCGCAAGCGGCGCTTTGACTTCGAGTCATTATCCCTTCAGGGTAAGTATTCATTATCAAGGTAAGGTCGACTTAGCCTTACCGCCCTGGAGCAAAAGTCGCTGGTGCGTGACGGTCACTTCATACGTCGTCGCGCACCAGCTGTTCTTTCTTATTTAACTCTTGGTTCCCAGGAGTTGTGTGGGAGGGTGTCGCACGGATTGTCCATTTCCGGCGCCGACACCCTCTTTTTTATTTACCGGGAAATAAAAGCACCTGATATTTGCGCACGAAGTAAAAACCTTGCGCCTTTCTATATATATGGTAAGGTATTCCCACTGTCTCACCTGTGAGAACAGCGTTCGTTTAATAACGCATTCTGAGTAATCGCCTAGGCATTTCCCGAGAGGGGACCTCACGCCAAAAGCGGTGAAGAATTCAGGATGCAGAAGTTAGTTTACAGTTTATAAAATGCCTACAATAAATCAGCTCACCAAGCGGAATCGTACCCGCTTCGTTCGCAAGTCGAAGTCTATCGCTTTGACGCGTACTTTTAATAGCATCAAGAACCGTCCCATCTTCTTCCCAGCTCCTTTCAAGCGTGGAGTATGTGTGAAGGTCACCACCAAGACCCCGAAGAAGCCGAACTCAGCTATTCGCAAGATTGCTCGCGTTCGCCTCTCGAATGGTATGGAAGTTACCGCATACGTTCCAGGTGAGGGACACAACCTCCAGGAACACTCAGTGGTCCTTCTTCGTGGTGGTCGCGTCAAGGACGTCGGTCTCCGTTATACAGTAGTTCGTGGCGTGCTCGATGCCGCAGGTGTCGAGAAGCGCAGGAAAGGTCGAAGCCAGTACGGTAACAAGAAGCCGAAGGCGGCAAAATAATCTCCAACTAACATGCGAAGAAAACTCAACATCAAGAGAGATATCAAGCCGGACATGACCTATCAGTCCGTGAAGCTTGGAAAGTTCACCAACTACATCATGGAATCGGGCAAGAAGAACATCGCCCGCGCAATCGTCGCTGATTGTATGAAGGAGATCAAGGAAAAGGCCAAGGTAGAGAGTCCACTCGAAGTTTTCGAGCTCGCTCTCAAGAATACAATGCCAGCTATGGAAGTCCGCTCACGCCGTGTCGGTGGAGCAAACTACCAGGTCCCTCGCGAAGTCCGTCCAGAGCGCCGTCAGGCACTCTCGATGAAGTGGATCGTGGAGGCAGCTCGTGCCAAGAAGGGTAAGCCGATCGCTATCAAGCTCGCCGAGGAGATTATTGCCGCTTCCAAGAATGAGGGAGAAGCTATCAAGAAGCGTGAGAACATGCACAAGATGGCTGAGGCCAACAAGGCTTTCGCTCACTTTGCGTGGTAATTCCAGCCCTAGAATATATGCACACAAAAGCGCGCTTTCCAAGGCGCGCTTTTGCTATACTGATGCCATAGTATTTAAATTAATATCATGACCTCACGTACTTATAAGGTAGTTTTGCTCGTCGTGTTTGCTTTGGTATGGGCATGGTCTGCATGGAATCCACTCTATCCTCACGACTGGCTTCTTGAGAACTATCTTGTGTTCGTAGCTGTGCCACTTATCCTGGTTACGGGTTATTGGTTCAAGCTTTCGAATGTCTCGTACACCCTTATTACGCTCTTTATGATCCTGCACGTTATCGGTGCTCACTATACTTACTCTGAGGTGCCATTTGGCTTCAAAATCCAGGACTGGCTTGGTGCTGACAGGAATATGTATGATCGGCTGGTCCATTTCTCATATGGTTTACTATTGGCATATCCAGTCCGTGAGATATTTATAAGATTGGCTCATGCGAAGGGTGTATG
>JACCDK010488685.1_pt1 | contig 31917 bp, 21 predicted proteins | sample 7445871 | NCBI WGS metagenome assembly JACCDK01 (sample SAMN15323436, study PRJNA562643) | freshwater metagenome | isolation source: river surface water | place: USA:Blue River Watershed | collected 2017-08-15 | reverse complement strand
TCAGATGGTAGAGCAACGGACTGAAAATCCGTGTGTCCCTGGTTCGATCCCTGGAGGTACCACAAAACCCGAATAGCAATATTCGGGTTTTTTGTTTTATAGCATTTCTGTAAATAAAAAACCTCTCACTAGGAGAGGTTTAATTTTATATTAATAAAGAATTATTTATTCTTTGATTAATTTGATAGTTTTTTCGTTAAGATTTGAATCTGTAACTTTTACAAAGTAAACACCTTGATTTAATTCTGAAATAGATAAACTTTCGTTTGCAGCTGCATTATTGAAAGATTTAACTAATTGACCAGTTAAATTAAAGATTTGAACTTTAGTAACATCACTATTGATTGCGAAAATTCCTTTAGTAGGGTTTGGTGCTACTGAGAAAGAATTGTTAGCAAATTGATTTGCACTTAAAGTATCTGCAAAGTTGTAAGCACCTGTAGCTCTATTGAAAGTTACATCATAAGTACTTGCAACATTTACATCAATGTTTGAACCTGGCATACCTGCAATTCCTGAAGGGAAAGCTGCATCACCATAACTTGTAGTCCAAGCGTTGTTTACTCTAAATTTAGCTTGACCAACAGTTAATACAACTCCAGAAGCAGTAAATGTAATACCGTTATCTGAAGAAGTCATAGCTGTATCTGCACCCCAACCACCTGCTGTTGCACTACCAATAAGTGAAACTGTAGAAGTAGTAAAGCTGTAGTTACCTGTTAATCTATCAAATGTAATTGTAAAGTATCCTGCAGGAACAGAAATTGTATTTGTATTTCCTGACGCAGCAGTTCCAGCTGGGAATGAAGAAGCTCCCCAAACAACTGATGAATTTTGAGTAAAATTAGAGTTAACCGCTGTAGACATGTAAAGATCTGAACCAGTATATGTATTTCCATCTGTAGTAGATAAAGTAATACCATTAAAAGTAATTACGTCAAAAGGAAGAGCAGATACATATGTAAATGTGTAAGCACCAGTAACTCTGTTGAAAGTAACATCATAAATTCCAGCTGCACTAGCAGATACAGGAATATTATCGTTTCCGTTTAAGTTTCCTGTTCCAGCAGGGAATGCTGTACTACCCCAGTTACTAGCCCATGAATAGTTAGCTCTAAATTTTAATCCACCACTTAATAATGTTACGTTTTGTAATGAGAAAGTAACACCTCCATCAGTAGAAACTAAATCAACATCTGTACTCCAATCACTTACTGCATCTCCAATCATAGAAACTGGTACTTGTACGAAATTGTAAAGTAATGTGTTTTTGTTAAAGTCAACATTATAGAAACCTGAAGTTAATGGAATTGTTGGTCCACCAGCAGTTGCAGTTCCTGAAGGAAATGCAGTACCACCCCATGTGTTTGAAGTGTTGTTGTCTTTAATAAATTTAACACCATCTCCTGTAAAGTGGTAATCGATTTTAGTATAGGTAATACCATCACCTGTTACTAAAGGCTCACTTGGAGTAGCCCAAGAGTTAAATCCACCATATATTCCAATGTTGTCATAATTAGTAGAAACTGCAGTAAATGTATAATCTCCTGTAGTTCTGTTAAAAGTAACATCGTAAGTTCCAGCAGGAACAGGAATGTTAGCTCCACCTGGCGTACCCGTCCCTGTAGGGAAAGTATTGCTACCCCAGTTGTTTGCCCAATCTGCATCTTGACGGAATTTTACTCCACCAGTAATTAAGAAAGTGTAATTGTTAATAGTGTATACTACGTTGTCTGATGTGTTCATTACAACATCTGAAGACCAACTAGTAAAATCACCAATCATTCCAATGCTTTGTGCATTAGTGTTTATGGCTAAAACCATAAAAAGTAACGAGAAAAATAGTTTTTTAATCATTTTTTTTTGTTTAAATAGGTTAATGTGCAAATTTAATAATTTTTTGTTACTAAAATTTTCAATACCTTATTTATTTGCAGTTATAATATTGAAAAAGTGAAAATTAATATAAATTTATTTATTCATTGGCTAAATATTTAAGGTTTATAATTTATTCTTTAATTATTTTTATTGTTTGTTGGAAATTGTTCTCATCAAAGACTCTAACCAAATATATACCCTTATTTAACTCGGAAATTGAATAGTTGTAATTTGCATTTTGCTTTTCAAAAATTCTTACTAATTGCCCAGTAATGGTATAAATTTCTACTTTAGAAGTATTTGTATTTAAATTGAAATAATCATTTGCTGGGTTAGGAAATAGTGTAATCCATTTGTCAAAATTATTTTGATTTTGTTCAGATAAAGCTGGGGCTGCATTCCCATAAATTCTAAAACCTCCAGCCTCGATTGATATTGGACTAGTTGTACTAGACACTGTTATTGTTGAGTTATCCATTAAATTAACCCAAGTTCCAGTGTAAGGAAAATCTGGTGTTATCGTAGTTGCATCTGTATTAAAATTAGCTAATACAACAACATTTTTCAATTGAGTTGAAGGCAAGGCATCATTCCATATATAAATTCGTTGCTTTAAATTCGTGCCATTAGGACTAACAGCATAATTACTACTAAAAACCGAATTGTTCTTTTTGAGATCAATCATTTTAGCCCAATCATTGTAAATTTTATTTCGTTGTGTATTTGCCAACCAATTATTAACCCATTGTGGTTGGGGTTTTGTAGCTAATTTACAATCACCTGTTGTGGCATCCGTTTCGGTATTTACAGTTCCGTTAGAACAGGTGTAAATAGAATCATTCATTCCTAAAGATGCAAAATGCCAAATCATTTTTGGTCCAGGAACTAATAAACTTATAGCACCAATAGCCGACATTCTATATAAGGCATTATTTAAATTTGCAAGCACCGGACTAGCACCTGAACTTAATCCATAAGTTAAAGCAGAGTACATTATTCTTTCTTTATCATGGCTTTCTGGATATCCCATAACTCTTTTAGCGCCAAATCCATGTGCACTATGACCTATTCTAGAAATATCTGCATTAGAGGCATAACCCATTAATAACTGAGAATAGGCAGTGGTCATTTCTCCCCACATCATTACTCCTTTACTTGGTGTCTCTCCAATTCTATAATTCGCCCATTGTTGCTCTTCGTTATCAGCACCTAAATGTTCAAAAATCGCTAAATGATAGGGATCTAAAGACCATGAATAATCTACATAATCTTTTAATATATCTACTCTATCTTGCTGATAAGAGTTCGTACATGCATCATTTCCAGAAGAACAAGCTTGTGTAAATCCTTTGGTTAAATCCCAACGGAATCCATCAATTTTAAATTCTTGTATCCATTGTTTAATAACTCTTTTAGTGTAGTATTTGGTATAGGATGAAGAATGGTTAAAGTCACTTCCTACACTATAACTGTGTTTGGCAAATTCATTAAAATAAGGATTATCTGCCGCCGGATCTCCCCATCCGTCACCATCAGAATCTTTCATCCACATTCTAACCATTGGGTTTCTTCCAAAAGCATGATTCAATGCTAAGTCCAATATTACAGCAATTCCATTTTGATGGCATAAGTCAATGAATTCTTTCATTTTATTTTGGGTGCCATAATATTTATCCAAAGCCATATGGAAAGCAGTATTATAACCCCAAGATTCATTTCCTTCGTATTCCATGATTGGCATTAATTCGATAGCATTAATTTTCAAATTTTTGAAATAATCAATTTTGTCAATTAAATTTTGGATATTACGATTGGAATCAAAATCACGAATTAATACTTCATATACCACTAAATTATCTTTACTAGGCTTCACAAAGTTAGTTGTAGCAGTACTCCACGCATAAGGTGTTTGGCCCGTTTGTAATACTGTAACTTCTCTATTTTGACCTGAAGCTGTTGGAAAAGCTGGTAAATTAGGATAGGATGCAGCCGAAATATATGGATCGTCAAAAGAAGATAAAACTAATGTAGAATAGGGATCTGCAGTTCGTACTAATTTTGGAGAACCTGAAGTTGGCGTATTATCAACAACCCAATATTGATAGGTATATTGTGTTCCCGAAGTTAAACCTGTTAATTCAAGCCAAAATTTTCCTGTAGTTGGATCCAATTTCATAGCATGACTCGTGCCGGGTTGCCAACTATTAAAACTTCCTGCTACATATATAAAATCTTTTCCTGGAGCGGTTAACACCAAAGTTGCCTTAGTTGGATCTGTAGGATTGTAGTTTATTCCATCCTCAAGACCAGAAGCCATTGCAACACTTTGGGTAACTGGATCTACAATTGCATAAAACTTATAAGTAAAAGTTACTGAGCCCAAAGTCACTTGTAACTCATAAACTGTATTTGAAGTAATATTGGTTGGAGTATAACTGTATGTTGTTCCTGATGATGCATTAAGAAAAACTCCGTTTGCAAGCAAGGTGTAATTTGCTGTTCCCCCTGTATTTGTTGCTGTTATCGGCAAACTTTGACCCGAAGTTAAAATTGTGGTACTATTAACAGTTGGAGTGGTTAAGCTAGCTTGAAACGCTCCCACGTTAATAAAGGTACCTTGATTGTTTTGTGCATTACCGGTAGCATTTCTAAATACCACACATATTTTAGTGATTGAACTTGTTGTTGGCACATTAAAATAAGTATATAAATCGGGTGAAATTGTAAGGGTATAAGTAGAAGTACCTGTTTGAGTTAATGCAGGCTGAGTTGTATTGTTTCCCCAAGAACCTTTTACATTTTGCCAATCAACACCATTTACAGTAACACCAATGTGCGCATAAATAATACCCGTGTATGAGGCTAATGCAGTACCAGTTTTATTAAAATTAATAGTAACCGACTGATTTGCTTCAAATGTAGCAGGTGTAGTTGTAATTTGCGCGTTTAGTGATATTGAAAATAAAACTAAAAAAATTATGATTGTTTTTTTCATTGTTTTTTGGCAAAATGAATTAAGTTATTATTATGGTAATTGTACAAATCTTAAATTATAGTTTGCTGAATTTCTTAAATCCAACACAACTTTATAATTTCCTGGCGCCAATAACTTAAATTGGGTTTGTCCTCCTAATTTCATCTTATTTTTAATGCTTGATAAGGCATCAGGTGAAAGTTGTAAATCCGGAGAATTATTGTCAATTCCAAAACGTTCCACTTTATCAGCTAATGCAGAACTATTGTCTTTAAGCTGAATGAAACCAGTACCTGCAGATAAAGTTACATTATCAATAACAAACATTCTGTAAGTTGGTGAAGTAGGGTCAGTATCATACGTAAAATACTTATTTACTTGCGAGGTCATAATTCCTTTCAAAGAAATTAATCTTTTAATTACAGTGTATTTATTGTTAACCCAATCCGCTTTAATAAAATAAGTTCCTACACCAGATGCACTTGCAATAGGTGTAATTATATTACTTGTTGAAACATCTGCAGAAGCCATAATTTCTCCTGGGAAATTTCCTAACGGTGTAGTAAGATTTACACTTGACATTGAAGTTTGAGTATATTGAGTTTTCAATCCTTTAATGTCTAAATTAGTAGTTGTTGGGTTTGCAAATTTAAATTGAGGTGTAGCAATATTCATGTATACAAAACCTTCATAAACTCCATCTTTAAGTGGAGAATAAATCAAAGGCGAATTGGAAGTACCGTTCAAATTGATATCCCAATTTGCATAAGTACTCGTTGCACCAAAGTTCCCTATAACATATAATTTTGGAGCTTCATCAATTGGATCGTAAACATTACTTGTAAAGGCTACCTCTTGAGAATATTCTCTAAGACCATTTACAGAAGTATCCAATTGGTTTGTTGGCTGAGCATAAACTCTCATTTTAAAATTTGAAACTGCACCAATTGTTGCTCCAATAGCTTTTAATTTACCATTTAAAGTGGTAGTAGTAATTGCTTTTTCATAAGTAGAATTGGTAAACTCATTATAAGTATCCAATGGAATTACTTGTGGAGTAACTGTTGGCGAATCAAAATTATCTGCAGCAGAGATAATTTGCAATACATACTTTACAGAAGCCGAATATCCAAAATTTGCAGAAGTCCATCTCACTGTTATTGCAGTCGCGCTAAAATTGTTTGGGTTCAAAGTTAAACTTGTCCCATTGGTAGGCGAAATTAAGTTTATTGTACCCGAGATACTTGCATTTGGATTATTCATGTCTTTATCACAAGACACAAAACTAGCTATCATCCCTGCGGCAATAATAAAACTAAAAAGTAATTTTTTCATAATTATATTTTTTATCTAATAGTTTAGAAAATTCTAAAATTCAAATTAATATCCAGGATTTTGAGACAATAATGCGTTAGAATTTAATTCTTTATTTGGAATTGGATATATTAATACGTGAGCATCAACAGGGTTCCCAGATTGGTTTCCACCTTTCCATTCCCAATTGTAATCACTTAAGTATTTTCCTAAACGAATTAAATCTTGTCTTCTGTGTCCTTCCCAGTATAACTCTTTTGCTCTCTCTTTTAAGATAAACATTGCAGGGTCTGAAATATAATCAGCCATTGTTGCCGGACTTACTCCTCCTCTACTTCTTAATGCATTGATATAGCCTAAAGCGGTTGTAGCACTTCCTTGACCATTTACTAATGCCAATTCTGCATACATTAAATATACATCTCCCATTCTAAACATAGGAAAATCAGTGTCTGGAAAAGAAAGATCTTGTCCATTTGAACCATCCGATTTTTTATTTGAATATTTAATTAATTTTTTTCCTTGATTAAAGTCTGCATAATTTGCAATTGATACCGGATCATTATTTCCAGGCACATAACTTACACGAGCATCGGTACCTACCGTTTCAGTGAATTCTTTTCTAGTTCTAAAACCAGACCATCCATTGTTTACTCCTAATGTTAAAGCTACAGCATTTGAACAAGAACCATGAATTAAATAAGTTGTTCCTCCCCAAGTTTGTGTTTTAACTCCGTCAAAACAAATTGGGAAAATAATTTCATTTTGCGCTCCGTTGGTATTATTATCCGCTTTAAATAAATTAGAATATGGAATATTAGCAATACCATAAGCAGAACCAATTAAATTGTTTACAACTACTAAGGCATCAGCACTGCGATCAACACCTGTATATACTTTAGCATTTAATAATAGTTTTGCTTTTAACATCCAAGCTGCTGCTCTATCTGCTCTTCCATACTCATTGGTTTTTGGAGCTAATAATTCTCCATCAATAGCATTTAATTCATCTAAAATAAAATTAAAAATAAATGTTCTTGACTGCATTGGCGGCGGTGTACCTAATAAATCTTGATCGGTTCCAAATGGTAACTTACCAAAAATATCCATTCCGTGGTAGTAAGATAATGCTCTTAAAAATCGAACCTCAGCACGATATGTTTGAATTTCTGCTTTTAAAGCAGGTTCAACATTTCTTCCATTTAATTTTTCATCAGTAGTTTCTCTCAAAAACTCATTACAAAGACCAATTTGGAAAAATATTCTAGCAAAGAACGCTTCTGTAAATACGTTATCTGCATTCCAAGTATTCAGGTTAAGATCTTTTAATGTTGGATCTCCCCATGAAATAATTGCCTCATCAGTTGGTAATTCTTGCAATTGCCAGTATCCTCTTAAATATTGAGAAAACCCTTCATCAACAGTACCAGGACCCGAACCTAAATCGGAACTTCCTGCAGGACCTGATTGCCCAGTTACTGCCAATCCGCCATAAATTTTAGCTAAAAATTGTCTGTAAGATTGAGGGTTGCTATAAAAATCTTCAGATGTGAAGTCATCATCATCCTTCGGACTAATATCTAAACTACAAGAGCTTAACACTAATAGTAAAAAGCTTACTATAAAAAATCTAGAATTGAAATTTATTTTTTTCATCTTACTTTATATTAAAAATTAATATTTGCTCCTAACATATACATTCTCGCTCTAGGGAAAATTGCACCATCAATTCCATTGTTGAATACCTCTGGATCAATTCCTCTGTACTTAGTAATAATAAGTGCATTTTGAACACCAGCATATAATCTCACATTCATTTTTTCTCCAAAAATTTGATTGAACTTATATCCAACTGTTACGTTATTAAGTTTTAAGAACGAGGCATCTGTAATATAGTAATCCGATTCTTTGGTAGAGTTGATTTTAGTAAAGTTAGAATCACTAAAATTAACAGGCGCATTATTTAAGGTGCCCGATTGAGTATTATTAATAACATCCGCAGCAGCGCTTCCTGCAGAAACTTGATCGTAAACATAGTTTCCAAAACTTGCTTTCCAAGCCATAGAGAAATCCCAGTTTTTATACATAGTTGCATTTACCATAAAGCCCATTGTATAATCTGCTTGTGGTTTTTTGTAATTGTATTTATCATTACTATCAATTACACCATCTTTATTTCTATCTACAAATACACCTTCAATTGGTTTCCCATTGGCATCATATACTTGTTCGTATACCCAGAATGAATATGGTGCTAAACCAACTTTATGAATTTGTGTAAACTGTTGCAATCCAATTCCACCCACTAATAAACCATCTGTAAACAAATCTGTTAATGTCAATTTATTATAAGTAAAATTGTAGTTAAAGCTTAAGTCTAAATTTTTATTTTGAATAACATTATAATTTACAGAAAGGTCAATTCCTTTTGATTCTAATGAACCAATATTTCTGTAACCATAAATTCTTAGGTTTTGAAGTGCTCCCTCTGCAACTTGAGAAAATAAGTCGGTTGTTTTAGCAACGTATAAATCAAGCGAAGCTTTTAATTTATTATTTAAGAAACCAAAATCAAAACCAACATTGTATTTCTTACTGTTTTCCCATTTCAAGTTTTGATTGTATCCTTCTGGTTTTGAAATAACAATAAAATCATTACCAAATTGATAGTAGTTGTTGTTAGCAGTATTGTATCGTTTAAACCAATCGTAAGGAACGGGAAGATCTTGTTGCCCTACTTCTCCGTATCCTAATCTTAATTTTAAATCAGAAAAAAGTTTCGAATCTTTCAAGAAATCTTCTTTTTTGATTTTCCAAGCAAAAGCATACCCCATAAAGTTTTGGTATTTGTTTACATTGGAAATTTTAGAAGATCCATCACGTCTAAAATTCGCAGTAAATAAATACTTATCATTATATCCTAAATTCACACGGCTAAAAATCGCACTTAGTTTATTTCCTGGATCGGTGTAAACATCAGATACTTTAACTTCTTCATAACCAGCATATCCATAAGCATTTTTATTACCAGAATAGTAGCTTTGGTATTGAAACTCTTGATAGTTGTAACCTACTAATGCATCAATATCTAGTTTATTGATTTTTTTAGTATAGTTCAATTGATAACTCACATTATGGTTTTTATTGTGCCACCAATTAGTTTGTGTATATCCAATTGGAAGGTTTTGCGAAGAACCACCAATAGATAATGTTTGTAATCCAATTCTAGCATTAGGATTTGTAGAAATCATCCCATCTCCATTTTGAACTTCCAAACCTGCATTAATAATAGCTTTAATAGCAGGGAAGAAATGAAGTTTATATTCCATGTTGAAATTTCCAAAAAAGCGATTGTTATTAGAAATATCTCTTTTTTCTAACAATAATGCAACCGGGTTTGCGGTTCCGTTTGGATTACCTCCATTAGTCCACTCGGTGTATCCAGCAAATGGAGAAGTAGAATCATATACTGGTTTAGTAGGATCATAAGAAATTGCACTTCCTATAGCGCCCTCATCTGCCGATCTTCTAAAAGTATAAGCATAGTTACCTGTTATGTTAAATTTCAAGTGATCATCAAAAAAACTTGGGTTAATAGAGGTAGAAACCGTAGTTCTTTTAAAGTTTGAAGTTAACAACAACCCACTGTTATCAGTATTTCCAACCGTTAAACGAGAAGGAATTTTTTTGAACAAATTACCTGTTAAAGACAAACTTAAATCTGAAGTATAATTTGGTTTGAAGATTTCTTTTTGCCAATCGGTATTTGCATCGCCTAGCATACTTACTTTAGTTGGAGCTATATTGCTAATTAAATTTCTATATGCATCCGCAGAATATACTTCAATTTGTTTTGCCAAAGTGTTGTAAGTAGTGAAAGTATTTAAAGAAACTTGTACTCCATTTTTTGAACCTTTTTTAGTAGTAATGATAATTACCCCATTAGAACCTCTATTTCCATAAATAGCTGTAGCCGAAGCATCTTTTAAGATAGAAAAGGTTTCAATATCATTTGGGTTAATTGAAGAAAGGCCACCAGAAATTGGTAAACCATCAACAACAATTAATGGATCATTGCTAGCCGCTAATGAAGAACCTCCACGAATACGGATCACCGCATCATTACCTGGAGTTCCAGAAGAGGTGATTACAACCCCAGATGCTCTACCATTTAATAATCCGTCAACACTGGTAATAGCACCTTTATTAAAATCTTTGGAGGTTATTAACTCTACCGATCCGGTAGCATCTTTTTTCTTAACAGAACCATATCCTACTTGGATTTTTACGTCTTCCAATTGATTTGCTTCCGAAGTCATTGTTACTGTAATCATTGATTGTCCAGAAAAAACAACTGTTTCGTTTTGATAACCAACGTAAGAAAATAAAATTTTAGCTCCTTTTTTTAAATTTTTAAACTGAAAATTTCCTTCAAAATCAGTTGATGTTCCTTGTCCTGTGCCTTGCACAACAACATTCACACCTTGAAATGGTTTGTTTGTTTTTGAATCCAATACAACTCCTTTTAAAGTGCTTTGAGCAAAGAGACTAATTGGAAACAAGAACATTAAAAACAACAATTTTTTGTAAATTGCTTTCATAAATTATGTTTAGGTTAATTAATTGTTTTAAAAGCTTATACTTTTACTTCGAAAGATTAAAATTATGTAAATAAATCGTATAAAAAAACTACTCCTTAATAATAGTGTTGCGAAAACGTTTGCGTGTTGAAAACTTTCCGAATTTTTCAAGTTTTATCTAGAAAAAATCAATGATTACGAAAATAAATATATCTTTATTTTTTTTTTACTATTTATCAATTTCGCAACATGAAAAGAAAAGTAACTTTAAAGCAAATTGCAAAGGAATTAGACGTATCCATTTCTACCGTTTCCAAATCGCTTAGAGACAGCCCAGAAATAAGTGAAGATACTCGTCAAAAAGTGCAGGCTTTTGCGAAATTATACAACTACAAACCCAACAATATTGCACTTAGTTTAAAAAACAGAAAGTCGAAAACGATTTGCATTATTATTCCCGAAATAATTCACCATTTTTTTGCAACCGTAATCAGCGGTGTAGAGCATGTAGCCAACAAAAAAGGATACAATGTTATTGTTTGCCTTTCGGATGAATCTTTCGATAAAGAAGTAATCAATATGGAAATGCTTGCCAACGGAAGTATTGATGGTTTTATCATGTCATTATCTAAAGAAACCCAACAAAAACGTGACTTTCACCACATAACTGAAGTAATTAATCAAGGAATGCCCGTGGTAATGTTTGATCGAATTACAAATGATATTCTTTGTGATAAAGTAATTATCGACGACAATTTAGCTGCCTTTAATGCTACCCAATATCTCATTGATAAAGGATTTAAAAAAATCGCACTTCTCACCACAATAGATTACGTAAGTGTTGGCAAATTAAGAACTGAAGGTTACATAAAAGCACTTCAAAACAATGATATTTCGGTTGATGAAAATCTAATTTTAAAAATTGAAGATACCGATAACTTTGAATCTTCTATTGAAGCTTTGATTTTGAACAACGACATTGACGCTATTTTTGCAGTAAACGAAATTTTTGCGGTTACCGCAATAAAAACAGCAACCCGATTAGGAAAAAAAGTTCCTGAAGACCTTTCAATAATTGGGTTTACAGACGGCATCATCTCTAAATATTCTTCACCATCGATTACAACCGTAAGTCAAAACGGAATAAAAATGGGAGAAAAAGCTGCTGTTATGCTGATTGAAAAATTAGAAATTGAAGAAGAAGATTACGAAGAACAATACAAAACTGAAGTAATTGAAACCGAGCTAATTGAGCGAGAATCAACACGTTAAATTAATTTATTTATTAACAAAAAAACGTTTTCGTAGACATTTTTTCTAAAATTTTTAATCATAATTTTAATTTCTTATTTCTTTTAATATCTTTACCAAATCAAAACTTATACTTTTTACTTCGAAAACAAAAAAATGAGTTTTGATAAGCATACTGCTTATCGTAATTTTTAAATTTACGATAATGAAAAAACCCAAATTAAGTTTTTGGCAAATATTGAATTTAAGCTTTGGATTCTTAGGAGTACAAATAGGCTATTCGCTACAAAACGGAAATACAAGTAGAATTTTAGAAGCATTAGGTGCCGATGTTCATAGCATTGGTTATTTTTGGCTTGCTGCCCCTTTGGCAGGTTTAATTGTACAACCGATTATTGGTCTTTCAAGTGATAAAACTTGGACACGTTTAGGCCGAAGAATTCCTTTTATTTTAGTTGGCGCAATTATTTCTGCTTTGGCTATGTTTTTTATGCCAAATGCCGGAAATTTTACCAATCTTTTACCTCCATTAGTTTTTGGTGCGGTAATGTTATTATTGATGGATACTTCCTTCAATATCACGATGCAACCCTTTAGAGCATTGGTGGGAGATATGGTAAACGACGAACAAAAAAATCTAGGCTATTCTCTTCAAAGTGCCCTTATCAATTTTGGTGCTGTTTTTGGTTCGTTGCTTCCTTGGATATTAACCAAAGCCAATGTAGCTAACGTACCAGCTGAAGGTCAAAAAGTTGCCGATTCTGTAATTTGGTCCTTTTATATCGGTGGTTCAATTTTATTACTTAGCGTACTTTGGACTGTTTTTAGAACAAAAGAATACGCTCCTAAAGAACATGCAGAATACAACAATATTAATTTAGACGCACCCGAGGCTAAAGAAAAATCAAATCTATTTACACTTATTTCAAATGCTCCAAAAATCTTTTGGCAATTGGGTGTAGTGCAATTCTTCTCTTGGTTTTCCCTTTTCTTAATGTGGGTTTACACCACTAGAGCAATAGCCAATCAAGTTTGGGGTCCAGAAGCAGTAGACGCTAAATCACTTGGATTCAATGAAGCGGGAGATTGGACCGGAGTAATGTTTGCCTTTTACAGTGCAATTGCCGCAATATTTGCCTTATTAATTCCAAGTATTGCAAAAGTAATTGGCAGAAAAAAAACCTACAGTTTTTCACTTCTTTTAGGTGGAATCGGATTAATTTCAATGATTTTAATTCACGATAAAAATCTCTTATTATTATCTATGATTGGGGTTGGATTTGCATGGGCTGCTATTTTAGCAATACCGTATGCCATGTTATCAAGCTCATTACCTGCAGAAAAAATGGGTGTTTACATGGGGTTGTTTAACGGAACAATAACCATTCCACAAATCGCTGCCGGGTTATTAGGAAGTACCTTAATTGCTCTGTTTGGTGGAGCCCCTATTATGATAATTGTAATTGCTGGAATTTCAATGGGAATTGCAGGTTTAGCTGTTTTTGCCGTAAAAGAAAAAACAGAATAATTAGAATACAATGACAAATAAAAAAGCATTCATTTTCGACCTTGACGGAGTAATTGTAGACACTGCTAAATACCATTTTTTAGCATGGAAAAAATTAGCTCAAGAACTAGGAATCGAATTTACTCACGAACATAACGAACAACTTAAAGGCGTAAGCCGTGTTCGCTCACTAGATATCATCTTAGAGCTTGGAAATATTCAAGCCACTCAAGAAGATAAAGACAAATGGCTTATTCAAAAAAATGATGAGTACTTGTCGTATTTAGTAAATATTGACCAAAGCGAAATTCTACCTGGAGTACTTCCTGTTTTGCATTATTTAAAAGACAATAACCAACTCATAGCGCTAGGATCTGCAAGTAAAAATGCACGTCCTATATTAGAAAAAACGGGAGTGATGCCGCTTTTTGATGCTATTGTAGATGGCAACGATGTTTCCAATGCTAAGCCCGATCCCGAAGTATTTCTACAAGCTGCAAAAAAACTGAACGCAACCAACGAAAACTCGATTGTTTTTGAAGATTCGGTTGCAGGAATTCAGGCTGCCAATACTGCCAATATGATCAGTATTGGAATTGGAGATGCAGCAACTTTACACGAAGCAAACTATCTATTTAAAGATTTCACATTTATTGATACCGCTTTTTTAGATACTTTAATAAATTAAAATTAGTTACAAATTTTCAAACGCTATTGAAGTTTGAAAATAGATTTAAAATACAGAATAATGAATCAAGATTACATTAAACCAGATAATTGGTCGATAATTGAAGAAGGATTTGATGCAGAAAGCGTAAAATCGTCAGAAAGTTTATTCAGCATCGGAAACGGTGCCATGGGTCAACGCGCCAATTTTGAAGAAACCTATACTGGTGAAACATTTCAAGGAAGTTACATTGCCGGAATTTACTATCCCGATAAAACTAAAGTGGGTTGGTGGAAAAATGGCTATCCAGAATATTTTGCAAAAGTGCTAAATGCACCAAACTGGATTGGAATTAACATTGAAATCAATGGCGAAATATTAGATTTAGCTAAATGCAAATCGGTCGCAAATTTCCGCAGAGAATTAAACATGAAAGAAGGTATTTATTACCGTTCATTTGAAGCTACCCTGCAAAACGGAACCCAGGTTGTGGCAAAAATTACTCGTTTTCTATCTTTAGATTTAGATGAATTAGGAATTATCAATTTTGAAATCACTCCATTAAATGGGGATGCCAAAATTGTATACAAACCTTATCTAGATGCCGGAGTTCAAAATGAAGATGCCAACTGGGAAGAAAAATTTTGGGAGCCGCTAGATGTTGCTCATTCTGGAAATGAAGCATTTGTAACCGCTAGAACTTTTAAAACCCATTTTACAGCAACTACTTTCATGCACAATACTATTTTGCTAGAAAGTAACAACCTAAATTATGCGCCTTCAGAAGTTACTAAAACTTCCGACAGAATTGAATTTTCCTATGAAGTTACTGTTGCAAAAGGTCAAACAAGTGCCATTCAAAAATTAGGTGGATATACGGTTTCATTAAACCATCAAGACACTATTAGCGCTGCTAAAAAAGTAATTGCACAAGGACTTGAAATTGGTTATTTGAAATTAGCAGAAAATCAAAAACAGGCTTGGTCAAAAATTTGGGAAATGAGTGACATTACCATTGATGGTGATGTAAAAGCACAACAAGGAATTCGTTTCAATATTTACCAATTGAATCAAACTTATTTAGGAAAAGATTCTCGCTTGAATATAGGTCCAAAAGGATTTACAGGTGAAAAATATGGTGGATCTACCTATTGGGATACTGAGGCGTATTGCATTCCGTTTTATATGGCTACCAAAGACCAACAAGTAGCCAGAAACCTGTTGACCTACCGTTATAACCAATTGGATAAAGCCATTGAAAACGCAGCCAAATTAGGGTTTACGAACGGTGCTGCATTGTACCCAATGGTTACCATGAATGGTGAAGAATGTCACAACGAATGGGAAATTACATTTGAAGAAATTCACAGAAACGGAGCTATTGCTTTTGCAATTTTCAATTACTTTCGTTACACAGGTGACTATTCCTATATTCCAGAAAAAGGATTGGAAGTGTTGATTGGAATTGCTCGTTTTTGGCACCAAAGAGCTACCTACTCTACCCATAAAAATCAATATGTAATTCTAGGAGTTACAGGTCCAAACGAATATGAAAACAATGTAAATAATAATTTCTACACGAATTATTTAGCGAAATGGTGTATTGATTATGCCGTGGAGCAAATTAACAAAGTAGAAAAAGAATATGCATCTGATTTTGCTCGAATTATGAGCAAAGTAAATTTAGATACAGCCGAAATTTCACATTGGAAAGCAGTTGCCGACAATATGTATTTCCCCTATTCAGAAGAACTTGGAATTTATTTACAACAAGATGGCTTCTTAGATAAAGAGTTGGTAAAAGTTCATGATTTAGATCGATCACAACGCCCAATTAACCAAAAATGGTCTTGGGATAGAATTTTACGTTCGCCTTATATCAAACAAGCCGATACCTTACAAGGTTTTTACTTCTTTGAAGATCATTTCACCAAAGAAGAATTAGAAAAACATTTTAATTTTTACGAACCGTTCACTGTTCACGAAAGTTCACTTTCGCCTTGTGTGCATTCTATTCAAGCAGCTGTATTGGATAAAATGGAAATGGCTTACACCTTTTATTTAAGAACTTCCCGTTTGGACTTAGACGACTACAACAAAGAAGTGGAAGAAGGTTGTCACATTACCTCTATGGCGGGAACTTGGATGAGTATTGTAGAAGGTTTTGGTGGAATGCGTGTAAAAAATGACACTTTACATTTTGAGCCAAAAATTCCAAAAGAATGGCAAGGTTATTCGTTTAAAATCAATTTCAGAAATCAAATTGTGAAAGTGGTTGTGAATCAAAATGAAACTTTATTTTCTTTAGATGGCACACAAGCTATTAAAGTCGTTGTTAAAGGAAAAGAAATTCAAGTAGAACCTAACAGCTTAGTCAAAGTTTAATTATTATTCGATATTTTAAGTCGCAAAGAAGTTCTTTGCGACTTATTTTTATTATATTAGTTCCTCATTATCAAAATCATACCATGAAAAAAGTTTTTCTATTTCTATTTATCACTTCCATTTCATTTGCGCAAATTGACCGAGTTGAACCGCCATTTTGGTGGAGTGACATGAATTTATCTGAGTTGCAGATTATGTTTTATGGAAAAAACATTGCTCAAAATACAATTTCGGTTTCTAATGGAATAATCATCAAGGAAGTTCAAAAAACAGAAAATCCAAATTATGTTTTTGTTACGATCGATACCAAGAATTGTGCTGCTCAAGATTTTGTATTTACGTTCAAAAACAAAAACAAGTCGTTTACCCAAAACTATTCGCTTAAAGCAAGAAGAGAAAATTCACGCTTACGCAAAAGTTATGATAGTTCAGATATGATTTACTTAATCATGTCAGATCGTTTTGCAAACGGGAATCCCAATAACGATAGTACGCAAGAAACCATTGAAAAAGCAAATAGAACCAATAAAGATGGACGCCATGGCGGGGATATCCAGGGGATAATCAATCATTTGGATTACATCAAAGAGCTTGGTGCAACTGCAGTATGGCCAACACCACTTTGCGAAGACAATGATGAACGTGGTTCGTATCACACTTACGGGCAATCGGATGTGTATAAAATAGATTCTCGTTTTGGAACCAACGAAGACTATGTACTTTTGAGTTCGGAATTACACAAACGAGGCATGAAAAATATCATGGATTATGTTACAAATCATTGGGGTTACAAACATTGGATGATGAATGATTTGCCAACTTACGATTGGATTCATCAATTTCCAGGTTATGCTCAAACCAATTACAGAATGGCAACTCAAATGGATACAAATGCCTCAGTAATTGATAAAGACCGATGTGTTGATGGCTGGTTTGTAAAATCAATGCCCGACTTGAATCAATCAAATCCGTTGGTGCTAAATTATTTAACTCAAAATGCGATTTGGTGGATTGAATATGCTGATTTGGATGGATTTAGAGTTGACACCTATTCCTATAATGATAAAAAAGCCATTGCTAAATGGACAAAATCCATAACAGATGAATACCCAAATTTTAATATTGCTGGAGAAGTTTGGTATTACAGCCAAGCACAAATTGCCTATTGGCAAAAAGACAGTAAAATTGCTGCGATACAAAGTTACAATTCCAATTTGCCAAGTGTAATGGATTTTACCCTTCAAGAAACAATAAATGCAGGTGTTTTCAATGAAGACAAACAAGATTGGCGAAATGGAATGGTTAAGATTTATGAGAATTTCAATAGCGATTTTCTATATCCAAATGTCAATAACATGTTTGTTTTTGCAGAAAATCATGATACTAATCGCTTGAATGAAGTGTATAAAAGTGATTTCAATAAATACAAATTGGCGATGACACTTATTGCTACAATTCGTGGAATTCCACAAATTTATTATGGCTCAGAAATTGGAATGGCCGGAAGCAAATCTGTTGGAGACGGAGATATTCGCAGGGATTTCCCAGGCGGATGGAATGGTGATACCAACAATGCTTTTTCGAAATCGGAGAGAAATACAACACAAGAACAGTATTTCGATTTCACTTCAAAATTATATAATTGGCGTAAAAACAAATCGGTAATACATTCTGGAAAAATGAAACATTACGTTCCAGAAAACAATGTATATGTGTATTTTAGATACAACGATTCTGAGACGGTAATGGTAGTTATTAATAACAATACCGAAAAACAAACTTTAAAATTAGATCGATTTAAAGAAAATATTAAGGACCATATTTTGGCTAGCGAAGCTTTATCAAACAAACAAATTATCCTTAAAGAAGATTTGATAATTGAAGGTAAATCGGCCTTGATATTGGAATTAAAATAAACATTCTAAATGAAAAAAAGACTTTGCTTTTTATTAATAACTGCTATTTCATTTGCGCAAAATGCATCTAGAAGTTACCTTTCCCATACATGGAAAAAAAATATTTTGGAAGTAAAAACCAATGATGGTGCTTATTTGATAAAGTACTTATCAGATAAAATCGTAGAAACTTCTTTTATTCCGAAAGGAGAAACTTTCAATCCAAATTCGGAGGCAGTAATTAAATCGCAAGAAAAAAACAAAGTAAAATTATCAGATGGAATAGGCGCATTAATGCTCTTTTCTAAAGAAATTACGGTGCTTATTGATAAAGCTCCTTTTAAAATTTCCTATTTAACAAACGGTGAAATTATTTTATCTGAAAAAAATGGCTATGCCAAAAACGAAAATAATGAAACAATAGAATTCAACATTTCTCCCGAAGAAAAACTATACGGAGGCGGTTCAAGAGCATTGGAAACAATGAACCGACGCGGCAATAAATTGCAATTGTATAACCGTGCAAGTTACGGGTATCAAACCCATGCCGATTTAATGAATTTTTGTATTCCAGTGGTTTTATCTTCAAAAATGTATGCGGTTCATTTTGATAATGCAGCCATTGGATACTTGGATTTAGACAGTAAAAAAGACAACACTTTAGTCTATGAAACTATTTCGGGCAGAAAAACCTATCAGGTACTAATTGGAGATACTTGGGATGATTTAACGTCTAATTATACTTCCCTTACCGGAAAACAGCCGTTACCTCCAAGATGGGCGTTCGGTAATTTTTCAAGTCGATTTGGATACCATTCGCAAGAAGAAGTTGAACGAACCATTCAAAAATTTGAAGAAAGCAAAATTCCTGTTGATGCCATTATTTTAGATTTATATTGGTTTGGAAAAGACATTAAAGGTACCATGGGAAATTTAGATTGGGACAAAGATAATTTTCCAAATCCGGATAAAATGATAACTGATTTGTCTAAAAAAAATATCAAAACAATACTGATTACTGAGCCCTTTATTCTCACCACTTCTTCCAAATGGCAAGAAGCAGCTAGCAATAAAATTTTGGCGACCAATGCTGATGGAACTCCAGCAACTTGGGATTTTTATTTTGGAAATACCGGGATTGTAGATGTTTTCAAACCGCAAGGAAAAGAATGGTTTTGGAATGTTTATAAGCGATTAATCAATCAAGGTGTTGGCGGACTTTGGGGTGATTTGGGTGAACCCGAAGTTTTCCCGAGTTCTGCAATCACTGCCGGCGGAAAAGCAGATGAAATTCATAACGTTTACGGACACAATTGGGCAAAATTAATTGCTGAAGGATATCAAAAAGACTTTCCTAACCAGCGCCCATTCATATTAATGCGTGCCGGATATTCGGGAAGCCAGCGTTTTGGTATGATTCCGTGGAGTGGCGATGTGAGCAGAAGCTGGGGTGGCTTGCAAAGTCAAGTTGGTATTTCTGTACAAATGGGAATGCAAGGGATGGCCTATATGCATTCTGATTTGGGTGGATTTGCAGGTGATTATTTTGATAACGAATTGTATTTACGTTGGTTGCAATATGGCGTTTTCAACCCAATATTTCGTCCCCATGCGCAAGAAGATGTAGCTTCTGAAGTTGCTTATAAAGATATAGTAACCAAAGAAAAAGCTAAAAAACAAGTGGAATTACGCTATCAATTACTGCCATACAATTACACTTTAGCATTTGAAAACAATCAAAAAGGGTTGCCGCTAATGCGCCCATTTTATATGGAAAACAATTCTTCTGATATTAAATCAGATCAATATTATTGGGGAGCTGATTTTTTAGTTAAACCCATAACAAGTGCCAACATTAAAGAAATCGAATTGCAATTTCCAAACACAGTTTTCAATTGGTTTGATTTTTATTCAGATAAAAAATATGCTAGCAATACAACAAGTAAAATTGAGGTAGCTGAAGACCATATTCCTGTTTTTGTGGCTGGAGGAAGTTTCATTCCAAGAATTAAAACCATTACCAATACAAGCGAGTATTCATTGGATAATTTTGATTTGCATTATTATTTTGATGAAAAAGCAACTGCCTCTTCTGGGAGTGTTTACAATGATGATGGTGTGACTCCAAATGCATTTGAAAAAGGAAATTACGAACTTTTAAAATTTAGCAGTAGCCATTCTAAAGGAATTTTGAAAATTAATTTCAAAGCTGAAATTGGGAAAAACTTTGCATCGAAGGGAAAACTTGTAAATCTAATCTTGCATACTATTCAACCTAAAAAAGTATTCCTAAACGGAAAAGAAAGTGCTTTTAAAACCACTACCAATCAAACTGAAATTTCCATTTCTTGGGAAAAAGGAACGAAACCAGAAATAAAAATAGAATACTAAATCATGATAAAAAAAACAATAGCTTTACTAGTTATTACATTATTCTTTTGCGGAAACTCCAATGCCCAAAAAAAGAAAAACACTTCTGTAAAAGCATCATTTATATGGGAAAATGCAAATGTGTATTTTCTATTAACCGATCGTTTTAACAATGGAGATACCACTAACGACCACACTTTTAACAGAACTAAAGAAACCGGAAAACTTCGTGGTTTTGAAGGTGGGGATATTCGTGGGGTTATTCAAAAATTAGACGAAGGTTATTTTGATAAATTAGGAACCACGGTAATTTGGATGACTCCAATTGTAGAGCAAATTCATGATGGTGTAGACGAGGGAACTGGATATTCTTATGGCTTTCACGGTTATTGGACACGCGATTGGAGTGCTATAGATCCAAGTTATGGAACCAAAAGTGACTTGGCCGAATTAGTTCAAAAAGCACATGCTAAAGGCATTCGAATTATGCTGGATGCAGTTATAAATCATACGGGACCCGTTACTCCAGAAGACTCTGCTTATCCAAGTGACTGGGTACGAACTTCACCAAAATGCACCTACCAATCGTATGATACCTACATCAATTGCACACTTGTAGAGAATCTTCCGGATGTAAAAACTGAAAGTAATGATAATGTGGAATTGCCTCCTTTCTTAATTGAAAAATGGAAAAAAGAAGAGCGTTATGAAAAAGAAATTGCCGAATTGGATGCCTTTTTCAAGAAAACGGGCTACCCAAGAGCTCCAAAATATTACATTATGAAATGGCTTTCCGATTACATTAGAAACTACGGAATAGATGGCTACCGAGTAGATACTGCTAAGCATACCAAAGAAGATGTTTGGGCAGATTTTAAAAAAGTATGTGATAGGGCTTTCGCCGAATTTAAAGCAAATAATCCAAATAAGGTTTTGGATGCCAACCCATTTTTTATGGTTGGAGAAGTTTATGGATATAACATTAGCGGGAAAAAAATATATGATTTTGGTGATAAAAAAGTCAACTATTTTGAAAATGGTTTTACTGGCTTAATCAATTTTGGGTTTCCATATGATGCAAAAATGAGCTACGAAGAATTGTTTTCAAAATATGCATCGTTATTAAATTCCGATTTAAAAGGAAATACCGTGATGAACTATATTTCTTCTCATGATGACGGAAATCCATTTGATAAAAAACGTGAAAAAACTTTGGAGAGCGCAACAAAATTACTTTTAGCTCCCGGTATTTCACAAACTTATTATGGTGATGAAAGTGGTCGTTCCTTAATTATAGAAGGCACTCAAGGGGATGCCACGCTTCGTTCTTTTATGAATTGGGAAGAAATAAAAACAAATTCATTAACCCAAGAAAATGTTTTGCATTGGCAAAAACTAAGCAACTTTAGAAAAAACCACCCTGCAATTGGCGCCGGAATACATACTAAAATCTCGAATGTACCTTATGTATTTAGCCGAGTTTATGCAGAAGATAAAGTGGTGATTGGTTTGGATTTGATCGTTGGTAAAAAAACCATATCGGTTGGTAAACTATTTAAAAATGGCACCAAAGTTAAAGATACTTATTCTGGAAAAACTTCGATTGTTACTGATAGAAAAGTAAAATTTGATACTCCATTTACTATTCTCTTAGTAGAAAAAATGTAATATTCCATGCTAAAAATTGGTCATCGTGGTGCAAAAGGGCATGTTGCCGAAAATACGGTAGCTTCCTTTGCAAAAGCAATAGAATTAGGTGTTGATTTAATTGAATTGGATGTGTACTTGAGTAAAGATGGCGAAGTAATTGTCATTCATGACGAAACGGTTGATCGAACTACAAACAAAACCGGTTTGGTTTCTAATTTTACTGCTTCCGAATTAAATCAAATGGGAATTCCAACTTTACGTGAGGTCCTAGAATTAGTTGATAAAAAATGTGGCGTCAATATTGAAATCAAAGACCCTTTGGCTACCCAAAAAGTAGTTGAAATCATTGAAGAATTTGAAACTCATTTCAATTGGGTTTACCAACAATTTCAGGTTTCAAGCTTTATTTGGGAAACCTTAGAAACTATTTCAAAATTAAATTCGGCGATTTTACTAGGGGTGTTAACCGAAGATTCTGTTGCAAGTGCTATGGCCTTCGCCAAAAAAATAAAAGTTCATTCGATTAATCCGTATTTCAAATTACTGAATCAAGAAAATTGTAATTCAATGCAAAACAGTGGATATAAAATTTACACCTGGACCGTAAATTCTGCAGAAGACCTTATATTTGTCAAAACATTGCCTATAGACGGCATAATTTCAGATTTTCCAGATCGAATATGATTTCTAAATACGACATAGTAATTGTGGGTGGAGGTGCTGCGGGGTTTTTCACTGCAATTAATATTGTAGAAAAAAATCCGAGTTATAAAGTTGCTATTTTAGAACGTGGAAAAGAAGTGTTGACCAAAGTTAGAGTCTCTGGTGGTGGCAGATGCAATGTTACTCATGCCTGTTTTGTTCCGAATGATTTAGTGAAATTTTATCCGCGTGGCGAAAAAGAACTTCGCGGTCCGTTTCATCAATTTTGCTCAGGAGACACCATTGAATGGTTTGAAAAACATGGAGTAGAATTAAAAATTGAAGAGGACGGCAGAATGTTTCCTGTATCCAATTCCTCCCAAACCATAATTGATTGCTTCATCCAAACGGCCAAAAAATTAGGAATTGATGTACTTACCGGTCAGAGTGTTCAATCAATATTTAAAGGAAATGATTACTGGAAAATTGAAACAAATGTAGCCAACTATTCTTGTGAAAAAATAGTTTTGGCTACCGGAAGTAATCCGAAAATATGGGACCTGCTTTCTGAAATTGGACATACAATAATTACTCCTGTCCCTTCCCTATTCACTTTCAATATTAAAGACAAACGAATTAAAGATTTAATGGGCGTTTCTGCTGTGGCCTCCGTAAAGGTGAAAAACTCCAAACTAGAAGCTTCCGGACCCTTATTAATTACCCATTGGGGAATGAGCGGCCCAGGAATATTACGTTTATCGGCTTGGGGAGCACTAGAATTAGCGGATAAAAAATACCAATTTGCTATAGAAGTAAATTGGTTGAACGAAATTACACTTGAAGAAGCAGAAGAAAAACTAAAAGAGCTCAAATTAGAACATTCAAAGAAAGCAGTCTCTAAAAAATCACCCTTTGAGTTTCCTAACCGACTTTGGGAAAGTTTGGTTTTTGCCTCCGAAATTTCAGAAGAAACCAAATGGGCTGATTTGACAAAAAAACAACTTCAAAATTTAGCACTTCAATTAACTAAAGGCGAATTTCAAGTAAACGGGAAAAGCACCTTTAAAGAAGAATTTGTAACCGCAGGTGGCATCGACCTAAAAGAAATCAACATTAAAACTATGGAAAGTAAAATCCATGAAAATTTATTTTTTGCAGGTGAAATAATAAACGTTGATGCCATAACGGGTGGATTCAATTTTCAGAATGCTTGGACAGGCGGATTTATTGTGTCTGAGGCGATTAAATAATAAATAAACTTGTTTATTCTGTAATTGTATTTATATTTGAATAATAAATAACAATTATTTTATGAAAAAAACTACCCTGATTCTCCTATTATTATTGAGCTCAATTACTATTCAGGCTCAATTAATCGTAAATAGTAATAACACTCCTGCTGAGTTAGTTCAGAATGTATTGTTAGGTAATAATGTTTACATCAGTAATGTAAAATTTAATGGATCTCTTATTAATGGGACCATGCTTAAAGACCAGGCAACTTCTTTTTCTAATGGAGCGACAACGAACATAGGACTAAATCAAGGTTTACTATTAAGTACTGGAAAAGGTCAAGTAGCTATTGGACCAAATAATTCAGGAAGTGCGACTCAAGCTTCTAGTATCATTAACCCTGGAGATAGTGATTTAGCGTTAATAACAAATGGAACAATACATAACACTGCATCTCTTGAATTTGATTTTGTTGCTCAAGGAGATAATATCAGTTTTAATTTTGTTTTTGGATCTGAAGAATATCTTGAGTTTGTTAATAGTTCATTTAACGATGTTTTTGGATTTTTTATAAGTGGCCCTGGTATTTCTGGCCCATTTCAGGGCAATGCGATGAACATTGCATTAATTCCAAACACAACCATTCCGATTTCAATTGACACGGTTAATTCAAATGTAAACTCTGCTTTTTATGTAAATAATGGAACTGGAACTACACCTTTATTAAATACCACGATTCAGTTTGACGGGTTTACTACTGTTTTACCTGCAAATGCAGCTATTCAATGTGGTGAAACGTATCACATAAAATTGGCCATAGCCAATGTTGGAGACAATGCATTTGATTCGGCGGTTTTTCTTCAATCTGGTAGTTTTTCTTCTACTCTAGCAACTGAAACAAAATTAGTAGCATTTGTTGATACCAATAATAATGGCATTAAAGATTCAAATGAAATTAATTTTCCTAACGGAACTTTTTTGGTTGAAAAAAATAATTCAGGCATAGTTAATTCAATCACAGTTCCTAGTGGAAGTTATTCAATATTTGACTCTACAGGAACCAACAGTTACAATTTTAATTATGCAATTAATTCAGAATTTGCAACTTATTTATCGTTAACGCCAACTAACTACACTAATATTGTAATTCCAATTACTAGTGTCAATCAAACTTATTATTTCCCAATTCAAGTTACACAAGCATTTGATGATGTAAGTGTGAATATTGTTCCATTAACGAGTCCGAGAGCTGGTTTTGATTACATCAATAGAATTATTTATAAAAACAATAGCTTGGCGACTACTTCAGGAGTTGTTAGTTATACAAATGACCCATTAGTAACTACAGCTACAGTTAGTCAAACTGGTACAACAGCAACAGCAACAGGATTCAACTATAATTATGACAATCTTACACCTTTTGAAACAAGATCAATTGATGTAAGCATGAGCGTACCAGCAATACCAGTAGTTAATATTAATGATTTACTAACGAATACGGCCACAATAAGCGGAACTTTGGCAGATGTAAATATTACAAACAATAATTCTTCAAATACTCAAGTAGTTGTTGCTGCTTATGATCCAAATATGGTAATTGAATCTCATGGAGATAAAATAGTATTTGATGAATTTGGTCCAGATGATTATTTATTTTACACAATAAAATTTGAAAATATTGGAAACGAAAATGCTCTAAATATTAAAATTCAAGATGTATTAGATTCAAAAATTGATGAAAATTCAATTAGAATGATAAATGCAAGTCATGAGTATATATTAGAGAGAAATGGTTCAAATTTAAAATGGAGCTTTAATGATATACTTCTTCCTCCTTCTGTAGAGAACACAGAAATTGGAAAAGGTTATGCCACTTTTAAAGTTAAACTAAAACCAGGATTTGCAATTGGTGATATTATCCCAAACGCAGCTTCAATCTATTTTGATAATAACCCAGCAATAATCACCAATACTTTTAATACAGAATTTATTGCTGCTTTAGCAAATGATGATTTTAATACCTCGAATTTAAATCTATATCCAAATCCATCAAATTCTATAGTACAAGTTAATTTACAAAATACAACCGATACTATTCAAGATATTACAATTTACGATGTATTAGGAAAATCAATAAAAACAGTAGATACGAACGATTCTAATTCTTATACATTAGATGTTTCTAATTTCTCAAAAGGTATTTACTTCATTGAAATAACAACCGATAATGGTAAATTTCAAAAGAAGTTAGTAGTTAACTAAATAAAAAAGCCCCTAGAAATTCTAGGGGCTTTTTTTATCGGTTCAACCACCAAATACTGGCATTTAATACAGTTGCAAAACTAACCCAAGCTAAATAAGGAATAAACAATAAACCTGCCGTTTTATCAATTTTCTTGAATTGAATGTGGGTTTCAAAAATAAGTAGCCAAAAAAGAATAACCTCAATTAAGGCTAAAAAAGGATTGTGAAAATAAAAGAAAATAACCGACCAAGCAGCATTTAAAGCCAATTGAATAATAAAAAAAGTAAAGGCTTTCTTTACATTTTCGGGGTCTTGCTCTAGTCTATTCCATACCATACCTCCAGCAACTCCCATCATAATATAAAGAATCGTCCAAACTGGTGCAAAAACCCAATTTGGGGGATTAAAAGAAGGCTTTACCAAAGTAGGGTACCAAGTAGTAATACTATCTCGAGTAACCATCCCAGAAAAATATCCAACCAACAAACAGGTTGTTAAAACCACCGCTATTCGAATTATCTTTTGCATTTTGTTTATTTATTATACAAATATAGTAAACAAAATGGTTTCGTTTTTGTAAAATAAGTATCTTTGTAAAAATATATTATCTATGTTATCCGAAACGGATTTTATTGCCAACTCAATTTCTTCAGATATTAACCAAGGAATCTTCACTTGGAGTGCTCCTAGCAATATTGCACTTGTAAAATACTGGGGAAAAAAACAAGATCAAATTCCGGCTAATCCTTCTATAAGTTTTACGTTAAATAATTGTAAGACCATCACTAAATTAGGATTCTCAAAGAGGCACTTTGACAAACTCAGTGAGAACAATAGTACTTTTTCTTTTGACTTACTTTTTGAAGGAAAGCCCAAAGAAGAATTCAAACCAAAAATTCAAAAGTTTTTTGAGCGCATAGAAAAATATTGTCCGTATTTGAAAAACTTTCATTTTACAATTGACACCCAAAATACTTTTCCGCACAGTTCTGGAATTGCCTCTTCTGCCTCGGGCATGGCAGCTTTAGCCATGAACATTATGAGTTTGGAAAAAGAATTAAATCCTTTGATGACGGAAGAATACTTTTACAAAAAAGCTTCATTTTTAGCTCGTCTTGGTTCTGGAAGTGCATGTAGAAGTATAAAAGGGAATATAGTAGTATGGGGAGAACACCAAGAAATTAAAGAAAGTTCCGATTTATTTGGAGTTCCTTTTTCTTCAGAATTACATTCGGTTTTTAATAATTATCAAGACACCATTTTATTAGTGGATAAAGGAGAGAAGCAAGTGTCGAGTACTGTTGGACATGATTTAATGCACAACCATCCGTATGCTGAGCAACGATTTTTTCAAGCTCCGCAAAATTTATCCAAATTAAAATTGGTTTTAGAAAATGGAAATCTAGATGAATTTATTAAAATTGTAGAAAGTGAGGCCTTGACATTACATGCCATGATGATGACCTCAATGCCCTATTTTATTTTAATGAAACCAAACACATTGGAGATCTTAAACAAAATTTGGAAGTATCGTAATGAAACCAAAATTCCGGTTTGTTTCACTTTGGATGCCGGTGCCAATGTACATGTTTTATACCCAGAACAATATAAAAATGAGACTTTGCAATTTATTAAAGACGAATTAGTTGGCTATTGTCAAAATGGTCAGTATATTTGTGATGAAATTGGTTTTGGAAGTCAATTAATACTTGAAAATTAAGAAATGAAAGGACCCTTATTTTACTCCAAAATATTACTCTTCGGAGAATACGGAATTATCAAAGATTCGAAAGGATTATCTATCCCTTACAATTTCTACAATGGGGCTTTGAAAGTAACCGAAAACCCTTCGGCGGAAGCTCAAAAATCAAATGAAAGTTTACAAAGATTTGCTGCTTATCTTGAACAATTACAGCAAGAAAAACCAACTTTAGTAAATTTCAATATCGAATTATTAAATGCAGATTTAACTAGAGGAATGTTCTTTGATTCGAGCATCCCACAAGGTTATGGCGTTGGTAGTAGTGGTGCTTTAGTTGCTGCTATTTACGATAAATATGCGCAAGATAAAATTACTGTTTTAGAAAACCTTACTCGTGAGAAATTACTTCAGTTAAAAAATATTTTTGCCGAAATGGAGTCCTTTTTTCATGGAAAAAGTTCTGGTTTAGATCCATTAAACAGCTATTTAAGCATTCCAATTTTAATCAATTCAAAAGATAATATTGAGGCAACTGGGATTCCTTCTCAAAGTACAGAAGGTAAAGGTGCGGTATTCTTAATTGATTCTGGAATTGTTGGCGAAACCGCTCCTATGGTAAATATCTTTATGGAAAACCTTAAAGATCAAGGTTTCCGTACCATGTTGAAAAATCAATTTGTCAAATACACCGATTTGTGTGTAGAGAATTTTCTTGGAGGCGACAAAAAATCGTTGTTTTCTAATACAAAAAAATTGTCGACTGTTGTTTTGAATAACTTTAAACCGATGATTCCTGAAGAATTTCACGGGGTGTGGCAAAGAGGTATTGAAACTAACGATTACTACTTAAAACTTTGCGGATCGGGTGGTGGAGGCTATATTCTTGGTTTTACTGAGGATTTAGAAAAAGCTAAAAAATCTTTAAAAGAATACACTCTCGAAGTAGTTTATCAATTTTAATCCAACTGATGTTAAGCCGGAAAACCAAACATACTATTAAGAAAATATTGAGTATGTTTTCTGTGGTTCGGGGCTATAATATTCCGATTATTGTGCTGGCGCAATACCTTTCGGCCATTTTTATTTTGGCTCCAGAAAAAAGAGCTTTGACTGTACTGCTCGATTTTAATCTTTTCATTATCGTTATTGCTTCCTGTTTAACTATTGCTTCGGGGTATATTATCAATAATTTTTATGATAGTAAAAAAGACCTAATTAATCGACCTAATAAATCAAAAATTGATCGTTTGGTGAGTCAACGAACCAAGCTTCAAGTATATTTTACGGTTAACTTTATTGTTGCTTTATTGGCATTATTGGTTTCGTTTAGGGCTGTATTGTATTTTTCGGTTTATATTTTTCTGATTTGGTTTTATTCACACAAATTAAAAAAGTATCCAATTATTGGTAATCTAACCGCCTCATTATTAGCTATCCTACCCTTTTTTGCAATTCTGTTATATTACAAGAATTTATATCCTCAAATTTTTGCTCATGCAACATTTTTGTTTTTGCTGATATTAATTCGAGAAATAATTAAAGACTTAGAAAATATTAAAGGTGATGTTGCGAATGATTATCAAACGATTCCGGTTAAATATGGCGAACTATTTGCTAAAAAAATCATTTCATTACTTACTGTGCTTACAATAATTCCGGTTTATCTGCTGGTAGACAAATACGATGTAGGATATATGGATATCTATTTCTATGTAAGTTTGATAGTGTTACTGTTTTTCTTATTTTTCTTATGGAATTCAAATTCAAAAATACAATACCTACAACTTCATGTAATTTTGAAATTTATTATTGTTTCAGGCGTTTTTAGTATTGTATTAATAGATCCCGAAGTTCTTATTAATGGAAGAGCATTTCTGAAAATTTAAGCTGAATTCGGTTACCTATTCTTCGGTTTTATACCAACTTGAATACATCACATAATTATTTGAAATACGTTGGATTTCTCCTGAAAATTCTGAAGCGTTAATATCCTTTACTTTCTTTGCTGGAATTCCCGCATAAATTGTCCCCGACTCTACAATTGTATTTTGAGTAACTACCGATCCAGCGGCAACAATAGCATTACTTTGAACAATACAATTATCCATTACAATTGCTCCCATACCAATTAATACATTATCTTCTATAGTGCAACCATGTACTATCGCATTATGACCAATCGATACGTTATTACCAATATTTGTAGGATGTTTTTGATAAGTGGCATGCACAATAGCTCCATCCTGAATATTAACCTTGTTTCCAATTTTAATATAATGAACATCACCTCGAATCACTGCATTGAACCATACACTGCATTCTGAGCCAAACTCGACTTCTCCTATAATAGTAGCATTTTCAGCTATATAACAATCTGTAGGGATTTTTGGAGACTTACCTTGAATAGATTTAATTATCATATTTTATAGAAAAAAATAATCCCGATAGAAATATCGGGATTGAATTGTATTTATATTAATTAACAGCAGGACAATTACAGTGGTATTTTTCTGGTTTGCAGAAAAGATTAATTCCTAAAGTAAATTGATGGAATCCACCGTTATCAAATTTAATATTTCCTAATAAAGATGAGTAGGTATAGGAAAACATATAATTTTTATAATTCACCCCTAATATTGGAGTTATGTATTGCATTTTTTGAGTTGCAATTGCATTACCTTCAATATATTGTGCGCCATCTAAACTTCTTCTATACGAAACAACAGCCCATAATTTTCCAAATTCCATTTGCTTATAAGCCTTAAGATTAAAATCAAGGATGGATTCTTTGGTTTGAAATACATGTTGAAACATCATCGATGGTTCAAACATTAATCCTTCAGAATCTCCAAATGTATACCCCATATTATAAACCAATCTTTTTAAATCAACAGGTTCTTTTTCTGTATAAAGTTTTCTTTGAGATGCAAGTGCATTTTTTACGGTTAAATGAGCATAAAAATCTAAAAAGTTATACGAGGCTCCAATGTCTGCATTAAAATAAGAAGCTCTCTGAATTTGTCCAAAAACAATTGGATCATAAGTAGGATCATTAGTATAAAAAGTGCTTTCATCCAATTGGCTTTGTGCAAAACCTACATTAATACCAAAAGACAATTGATTCAAATCAATATTATCTCTGGAGAACATCAAATGGTGTGCATAAGCAACTCTAAATCCTTTTTGAGAATGGTATCCGTTTCTATCGTTAATTAAAATAACACCCAATCCATCTTTATCTGATACACTACCGTTAAAACTTAATGTTTGTAAAGCTGGAGCATCTTGCTGACCTGACCATTGCTGTCTTCCAGTTAATCTTAATTTAGCGCAATTTGCTGCACCCGCCATTGAAGGATGTAGTAAAAAATAATTATCAGATAAATAATCCGAATAAACTGGTAATATTTCTTGCGAAAAAGCTTGCTCAGTAGCTAATGCTATTATTACTAAAATTAAATGTTTAATCTTCATTGTAATACTATCTTTTTAATGTAAAATGCGCTTTAAATTGTTTGTAAGCTGCAGCTTCGGTATAATCTACAGTAAACCAATAATCGGTTGATGGCATTGCTATTCCGTTGTAGGTTCCATCCCACCCTTGTCCTTGCGGACTGATTTGTT
>JACCDK012076142.1_pt1 | contig 31959 bp, 21 predicted proteins | sample 7445871 | NCBI WGS metagenome assembly JACCDK01 (sample SAMN15323436, study PRJNA562643) | freshwater metagenome | isolation source: river surface water | place: USA:Blue River Watershed | collected 2017-08-15 | reverse complement strand
AGTTATTCAGTAACGGTGGTAGACGGCAATGGATGTACAGTAAGAAGTACACCAACATCCGTTACAGTAAATGCGAAGCCAGCCACGCCACAGGTAACGATTACGCAACCTACTTGCCAAACGGCAACAGGTACAATTACGGTTACCTCAACGGGAGTGAACACAGACAGCTATAGCATTGATGAAAACACCTTCGTTGGTTCTAAGGAATTCAAAAATCTACAGCCAGGCAGCTACCAGGTTCAAGTCAAAAATAGTTCTTCTTGTATTTCACTCGTGCATGTGGCCGTAATAAACCCTCAGCCAGCAAGTCCAAATGCACCTATAGTTTCGGTAAGTCAACCTACATGTACCGTTTCTACCGGAATTATTGAAGTATCAGCTTCTGGTTCAAATACGTACAGTATAGATGGAATCAATTTCCAAAGCGCTCTGCGCTTTGAACAATTGGTCCCTGGAACCTATCAGGTTACAGCTAAAAATTCATTAGGATGTTTGAGTAATGTAACATTGGCTATAATCAATAATGCACCCGCAGCATTGCCTGCACCCAATGTACAAATTACACAACCTACTTGTGAGCTGGCAACTGGTGTAATCACTGTAACTACAGTGGGAGCAATTACTGACACGTATAGCATAGACGGGGTAAATTATCAAACTTCTAAGGTGTTCAATAATGTATCCCCAGGAACGTATTTAGTTAAACGTAAAACACAAGCAGGTTGTATTAGTTTAGAGCAATCAGTGGTGATTAATGCGCAACCAACGCTACCAACCTTACCGGTTGTAGTAATTACTCAACCAACATGTTTGAATGCATTAGGTACAATCACAATTTCAAATAATGGAATTGGTTCATCAAATGACCAATTTAGTGTAGATGGTACTAATTTCCAATCCTCAAATGTCTTTACAAATTTAGGAGCTGGCTCGTATTCGGTTTATGCTAAAAATAATTCTGGATGTATCAGTGCTGTACAAACAGCAATAGTGAATGCACAACCAGCTACGCCTCTTGCTCCTCAAGTAACCATTACGCAACCAACTTGTCAAGTGGCAACTGGCAGAATCGTAGTTACTACAACGGGTGTAAATTCAGATACTTATAGCATTGATGGAACCAACTATCAAAGCTCTGCGGTCTTTACGGGTCTTGCGGCAGGCAATTATTCTGTAAGCATCAAATCACCAGAAGGTTGTGTAAGTGTTGTTCAATCGGCAGTTATTAATTCGCAACCTGCTTCACCTGCTGTACCAACCATTAGTGGTTCAGGCTCAAGTGTTTGTGCTGGTTCAAGTGTTACCTTACAAGCGAGCACAGCTACGGCTTATCAATGGTATAAAAATTCGGTTAAAATTGTAGGGGCGACTTCACAAACCTATCAAACAAATGCACCAGGCGATTACCAAGTAGAAGTAAGCAATGCTTCAACTTGTTCTACCATGAGTTCGATTGAACAAGTGGTGATTAATCCAATTCCAACTGCTGCCATTAGCGAAGGTGTTGCCTTAGGGTTTAGTAATTGTGGAACGACTTCAGTGAGTCTGACAGCAAGCACAAACATAGCTGGAGCAAGTTATAAATGGTTTAAAAATAGTATTGAAATTTCAGGGGCCACAAGCGACGTTTTCAATGCGACAACTGCAGGTTCGTATGCCGTAGAAATTAGTAAAAATGGCTGTTCGGCTACTTCGGCCATAACGAAAATTTTACCTTCAGCAAATATTAATTCGTCGGTTAGTCCAACGGTTTGTCAGGGTGAAACGGTAACCCTTTCAGCTTCTACCAATGGATTTTCGAATAGTGCCACTTATGAATGGCAAAAAGATACGGGTACAGGATTCCAGTTGGTGGCCAATGCAACTACAAATACGCTCACAACCGGACAATCGGGAGATTACCGTGTCAAGGTAACGGATGGTTCAGTCGTTTCTTATAGTTGTCCAATTCAAGTGCTTTCAAAGGTATTGCCAACAGTTAGTTTAAGTAATAGTCCTTCCTTAAGCGTATGTGTCGGAACGGCTGTTTCTTTGTCTTCAAATGTGTCTGGTTCAGCTCCGTTCACCTATCAATGGAGAAATGAGTTTGGCGATTTAGGTGGAGCAACACAGGCTGGTCTTACGGTTTCAACTTCAGGAAATTATAGTGTTCAAATTACAGATGCAGATGGATGTCAAAACACAAGTGCTGTTTCAGTCGTTATGGTCAATCCTATTCCTGCTTCACCGCAAGCAAGTGTTACCCAACCAACTTGTGCAAATGCATATGGTACCATTACGGTTACTTCCACCGGTGTAAATACAGATACCTACAGCATTGATGGTACAAATTACCAAAGTTCAAACATCTTTTCGAATGTACCTCCTGGCACCTATTCAGTAACCATCAAATCCCAAGCGACTTGTACAAGTGCTGCTCAATCAGTGGTGGTAAATGCACAACCAAATACACCAGTTTCTCCAGTCATTAGTCTGGTACAACCTACTTGTAATACGGCAAAAGGTAGTATCACAATTACCAATACACAAGTAAATTTGGCCTACAGCATCGATGGTTTAAACTATCAGTCAGGAGCTGTTTTTGCAAATTTAAGTCCTGGAACCTACCAGGTAACGATTCGAAATAGTCAAGGGTGTATTAGTTCTGCAACTGTGGGAGTTATTTTACCACAACCTCTTGCGCCTGCTCAGCCGGGTATTATTACAGGTTCTACTAGCATAGCGAGTGGACAACCACAAACCTACAGCATTGCGGCTGTTCCGAATGCAAGTTCGTACGTATGGACTTTGCCAAATAATACTTGGACCGGAACTTCAACAAGCACCTCTATCCAAACTACGGTTGGAACTAATTTATATGGCAATATTACTGTTCAATCGGTTTCTTCTGCTGGTTGTGTAAGCACACCTTCGACCCTATTGGTGGGTTACCCAATTGCGCCAACTGTTCAATCTGCATCTTATGTTGTTGGTAATAATACAAATCCCGCAACTATTGCTGGTACAGTTACGAATGTTCCTTCAGGACTAGACGTGCTTTATTGTTCTCCAAATGGAACAAATTGTAGTACTATTGCTCCATCTTTACCTTCTATACCTGGTACATATGTTTATTGCATTAAATTAAAAGATCCGAATAGTGGTTTAGAAAGTTCCCCATGTGTGTTAGATACAATTAGAGTCTATCCTTCTAAGCCCACGGCTTCCAATGTCGTTTATTGTCAAAATACAACGGCATCGGCATTAAGTGCTACTCCTAGTGGGAACGGCATTCTATATTGGTATACGAGTTTGACTGGAGGAACAGGGTCAATTATTGCACCTACTCCATCCACGAGAACGGCCGGTCAAACTTCGTATTTTGTAAGTCAGGTAGTAAATGGTTTAGAATCGGCTCGACAAGAAGTTCAAGTAGTTATAAACGCCCAACCAGCTACAGCAACAGTAAGTGTGGTGCAACCAACATGTAACCAAGCAACAGGCAGCTTTACGATAGCTCCAAATCAAAATAATTTATCCTATAGCATAGATGGACTGTCCTTCCAAGCATCAAATGTGTTCAATAACCTTGTTGCGGGTACTTACATGGTTTACATTAAGAATACATCAGCTTGTGTGAGTGAAGGAACAATTGTTAGGGTCAATTCACAGCCAGTTACTCCAAGTGCTCCAACAATTAGTATGAATCCAAGTTCCGGACAAGTTTGCGAAGGGAATGCGATACTATTAACGAGTAGTAGTTCCAGTGGAAATCAATGGTATGATGCCAATGGGCCAATAAATGGTGCTACTTCAGCCACATTTACGACCTATCAATCGGGTATATTTACTGTAAAAGTCACCAATGCAGAAGCCTGTACTTCAACAGCAAGCAATGCTTTACAAGTACAAGTGGATCCTCCAGTAACTGCTGGAATTACAGAAGGAGCTATTTTAGCTTTTTCTAATGCATGCAATAACACACAAATAAAATTAACGGCTCAAACAAATGTTACAGGAGCAACATATGAATGGTATAGAAATGGTTCTTTGATTCCGAATGAAACCAATTCTTATTTGAATACGTCTCAGCCAGGAAATTATGCGGTTAAGATTACCAAAGGCTCTTGCAGCACGATGTCGACAGTAACCAAATTACTGCCAGGAGCTAATGTGAATGCCTCAATTACGCCAAGTGTTTGCTCTGGAGAGGCGGTTCAATTAAATGCTGATGCACAGGCTTTCTCAAATGGTGCGACCTATCAATGGTATAAGGATGGTCAAATCATTCCAAATGCTACATCTACAAGTTATATGGCAAATGGAAGTGGCGCCTTTTATGTGAAAGTGACAGACGGAGCAATTTCTACTTCTTGTTCAATTGATGTGATTGTTCATGATTTACCTATTGTTCAAGTAACGAATAATAGACCATTGGCAATTTGTGCTGGCACAGTGGTAACCTTTACAGGAAATGTAACGGGTTCCTCGCCATTTACTTACCAATGGATCAAAGACAACCAAGTAATGGGTCTCGAAACGAGTAATATTTTAAATACCAGTTTAAGTGGTTCGTATCAATTGAAAGTGTTAGATGCAAACGCATGTGCTGCTGTTTCAGCAGCAAGTAACTTAACTGTAAATCCAGTACCAATTCGCCCTGGTGCGATTGTAACCCAGCCATCATGTTCCTCTCCTTTTGGTAAAATTGAAGTTACAAATGCTTCTGTAAATGGAAATTCATATAGTATTGATGGAACTAATTTCAGTAATACTTCTGGTGTATTTACAGATGTGCCGGCTAACCAATACCAAGTGTACACCAAGTCTGCAGATGGTTGTATTAGCTCATCTTCTTTAGTAGTCTTGAACGAACAACCAACTACACCGGTTCGTCCTGGTACGATTTCTGGAAACGTGAATCCTTTTGTCGGGACACGTCAAACTTACCAAATTTCACCAGTAAATGGTGCCTCATACTATCAGTGGACACTTCCTAATGGTTGGTCAGGTACTTCTTCTGGTTTGTCTATCCAAACTTCAGCCCTTCAAACAGGAGGTACTATTTCCGTGAAGGCCGTTGGCTCAGGGGGTTGTTTATCTCCAGCTCAAACCTTGTTAATTCAGCCAAATAACTTACAGGTAGTTTCTGATGTAAATACAGGAATTATTAATAATCAGATTACAGGTGATATATCTACCAATGACGTGATTTATGGTGGAGCAACTTATAGCAACCCTCAAAATACAAGTGGAAACGGATCATCAGCAAGCTTTACCTTAAATGCCGATGGTTCCTATACGTTTGAGGCGACTACTCCAGGGATTTATACGTATAATGTAAGCGTTTGTCCAATTGGACAATCCTCTTGCTCAATCAGTAAAGTAACTTTTACGATTAAAAATCCTTTGTTGGTTAACAATCCACCAATCGCCAATAATGATGTTGCAACAGTTATTTCTGGTAATACAGTTACTACACCTGTTTTAGCAAATGATAAGTGTACCACCCAAAACTGTAATTTACCAGTTTCAGGATTAACTATTGTTAATCAACCTGCCCATGGAACGGCCATTGTGTTACCAAACGGTACCATTTCTTATACGCCAACTAATGGTTATGTGGGTAATGATGTATTAACCTACCAGATTTGTCAAAATGGCACTTCAAATTGTGCAACAGCCACTATAAGTTACGGCATTTTAGCAGGTTCACAAACCGATGTGACAACTGCAGGAGATGATTTTGCACTTACAAAAGGAACAGCGCAAATCGAAGGCAACGTGCTAATTAATGATGCTTCTACCAATAATAACGCTACGCTTCTTGTAAGTTCTTGGGGCTCCTTACCATCGAATAAAGGTACACTTACGGGTAATGCAAATGGAACCTTTACCTTTACTCCGGCACCGGGTTTTGTAGGGTCAATAGATGTAGTTTATACCGTATGTGACCAATCAAATCCAGCAAACTGCTCAAATGCAACTCTGCATATTGTTGTGGATCCTGCACCAACTGCAAATAACGATGTAATAAATAATAGAACAAATGGTGTTTTTGTTGTAGATATCTTGGCAAATGACCAAATCCAAGCCGGACAAGGAATTAGTATTTCTCGTCAAAATGGGACTGGTGCGGGAACAGCACAAGGATCGGTTTCTTTCGATCCTTTGACAGGTTTGATGATTTATACGCCTTCACCATTCGATGGAAACACAGTAACTGTGGGCTATACAGTTTGTGATACAAATTATTCACCAGCTCAATGTGCCCAAGCAACTGTCAGCATAATGGTGTGTGATCCAAATAATGCAAGTATGGATTGCGATGGAGATGGAGTGAATAATGGACAGGAAGTGATAGATGGTACAGATCCAGCCTCTCCTTGTAGCTTTAATGTAAGAAATAGAACTAACTCCCCAAGCATTGTATGGAATGCCGCAGATTGTGATGGTGATGGTGTTTCAAATGGTCAAGAAATGATGGATGGTACCAATCCAAGCCTATCATGCGATTATAAAACAAGTTCACAAAATACAAGCCAAACAAGTGCTAGTTGGAAATTGCTTGACTGCGATGGTGATGGAACTCCGAATGGCCAAGATACCCAACCACTTAATTTTTGTATAGGAGGTGTTTCTGGAGTAATTCCTGCCATCGGAACCCTACCATATGATCAATATTTTAAAAATAGCGATTGTGATGGAGATGGAATTACCAACGAAATGGAATGTAATTTATCCGGACTACCATTGGATACAGACTATGATGGTATTCCAAATTATTTAGATACCGATTCCGACAATGATGGCATTCTAGATTCAGTGGAACAAAACAGAGATTCAGACGGAGATGGCGTAGCTGATTACCAAGATTTAGACGCTGATAACGATGGAATTTATGATAAACAGGAAGGTTTTGCCGATTTAGACAAGGATGGAATTCCAAATTATTTGGATTTGGATTCTGATGGAGATGGTTTGAAAGATGCCTGGGAGGCATTGCCAATTTATGTTCCTAACAGAGATGATAATTACGATGGTAAAATAGATAAAAATGGCCAGTTCATTGATAAAAATGGAAATGGTATGGCAGATATTAGCGAAGCTCAATCGCCCACTGATACAGACAAAGATGGCATTCCAGATTATCTTGATCTTGATGCAGACAATGATTGTATACCAGATGGAGTTGAACTTACAAACGATTTAGATCAAGATGGTTTGCAAAACTACCGTGACAACGATAGTGATGGGGATGGTATCAATGATTCATTTGAGGCAGGTAATTGCAATAATCCAGTCGACACCGATGGAGATGGAATACCAGACTTTCTTGACCTAGATTCCGATAATGATGGGATTAAAGATGCCATCGAATTGGGTCCAAATCCAAATTTACCAATTGACACCGATGGAGATGGGATACCTGATTTCAAAGATACAGATGCGGACAATGATGGTATTCCAGATAATATTGAACTAGGACCCGACCCAAGTAAACCTTTGGATTCAGACGGCGATAGTGTTCCTAACTATAGAGATTTAGACTCAGATAATGATGGAATTCCTGATCAAATTGAAATAGGGAACAATCCTTTGAAACCAAGAGACACAGATGGGGATGGAATACCTGATTACTTAGATTTAGATTCCGATGGGGACGGTCTTCCTGACAAGGTTGAAGTAGGAAAAGATCCTAAATATCCATTGGACTCCGATAAAGACGGAGTACCAGATTATTTAGACTTTGATTCTGATAATGATGGTATTTTGGATACATACGAATTGGGTCCCGATCCAAAGAATCCGTTAGATACTGATGGAGATGGCCTTCCTGATTATGTTGATTCCGATTCAGATAATGATGGAATTTCTGATGCTTTTGAATCTGGTAAAAATCCAAATAATCCAGTAGATACAGATAGAGACGGAATCCCTGATTTTAGAGACAGTGACTCCGATGGCGATGGAATTCCAGATGCGATTGAAGCAGGGAAAGACCCTAAAAATCCAATAGATTCAGATGGTGATGGAATTCCAGATTACCTAGATTTAGATTCCGATGGGGATGGTATTTCAGATAAGTTGGAAGGTATTTTAGATACCGATAAAGATGGTATTTTAGATTATCTCGATTTAGATGCTGATAACGATGGCATTCCTGATAAAGTGGAAGGCTTGGGTGATCCAGATGGAGATGGAACACCTAATTTTAGAGACACAGATTCCGATGGAGATAATATACCAGACAAAACAGAAGGAAATGTTGATTCAGATGGAGACGGAAAACCTAATTATTTAGATACAGATTCCGACGGAGATGGAATTTTGGACTCTATCGAAGGCAACCAAGATACAGATAGTGACGGTTTACCAGACTATCTGGATTTAGATTCAGACAATGACGGTTATCTAGATCAATTGGAAGGATTTGTGGACACAGATAAAGACGGCATACCTGATTTCAGAGATTTGGATTCCGACGGCGATGGCATACCTGATAAGCTTGAAAATGACATCGATTATGGCGGTCTTCCTGATTGCGATGGGGATGGAATCGACAATCGAATCGATCCTGATACCTGCCCAAATTTTGCAACTCAGGGACTCTCTCCAAACAACGATGGAATCAATGATTTCCTAATTTTGCCTGGAGTGAAAGCCTATAAAAACCATTTGGCCATTTACAATCGTTGGGGTAACCTTGTTTATGAGGTGGATAATTATCAAAATGATTGGGGTGGACAAGCTAATAGAGGACATTTTGTTCAACCAGGAGACTTATATCTGCCAGATGGAACATATTATTACATGATTGAATTTTATGGGGTGAAGCCTAATATGACCAACTTTATTTACATTAATAGAAGCAAATAAATTGGGATACTTTTAGTAATTTCGACCACACAATTCATCCAAACGATGAGACTTTTTTTTGTCTGGATTCTCATTTTTTTAATTTATAGCTCGTTTGCCCAAACTTTTGTCAGAAAACCATATCTACAAAAGTTGGGTCCAAACGGCGTGACGCTTAAAATGAGGCTCAGCTTACCTGAAAACGTCCAATTATTTGTAGGTACAGATAAAAATAAATTAAGCTTTAAAAAAAAATCAAGTGCTCCTGCACTTGACCATGAGTTAACAATCGATAGTTTATCCGCGAATACCAACTATTATTATTCAGTTCAAATCGGAAACAATACAGTAGAATTAGATTCAAATTACTACTTCAAAACAGCACCTAAAACAGGCGCTAAAACAAAATTTTCTTTTTGGTCGATTGGTGATATGTACCCAGGTCCTCAGCAAGCCGCTGTTTACGAGGGGTTTAAAAAATTCAGGAAAGGCAAATACACAAATTTGTTTTTAACCGTTGGCGATAATGTGTACTGTGGAGGCACCGAGGAATGTTTTCAAACTAATTTTTTCGATGTGTACCAAAATGGAAACATATTGCAACAAGCAGGGTTTTTCCCATCCACAGGAAATCACGATTACGATGGTTTTAATCGGGACGTGGACAATCCAAGCATGGCTTATTTTAATAGCTTTATTTTGCCTAATAAAGGTGAATTAGGTGGAATGGCATCTGGTTCAGAGGCCTATTATTCCTATGATTATGGGAATGCACATTTTATAGTATTGGAGTCCTATGCAAATGGAAAAGATTTTAAGAGATTATTCGATTCGAATAATATCCAATTGAATTGGTTGAAAGAGGATTTGGCCAAAAATAAACAAGATTGGACCATCGTCTATTTTCATTACCCACTTTATACCAAAGGATCGTACGATTCCGATTCAAATCCTGATATAATCAAACTGAGAGAAACGCTTGCACCCATATTTGACCAATATAAAGTAGATTTAGTACTGACTGGCCATTCGCATGCCATGGAACGATCCAAACCTACTCAAAAACAATACGGATTATCTTCTACCTTTGACGCTGCCATTCATCAACCTCAATCCTCCTCAGGAGCATTTGATAATTCGCCCAATTCTTGTCCTTATTTCTTTGATGCATCCAAACCGGATAAATCAGGAGTGATATATATTACAAATGGCGCATCGGGAGCTACCTCTCGGCCAAATGGTTTTGGTAAACATCCTATTATGTTTTTTGATCGAAAAGATAAAATAGGATCTTTTTTTGCTGAATTGGAGGGTAATAAATTTGTAGGGAAATTCATCGACCAGGATGGACTTATCATCGATCAGTTTACTATATTCAAGTCAAAAGATGGAACTTGTGCAAATTGTTTTGATACACAGCCGAAATCCGGCTGTGGACCTTCAGGCAAGCCCAATATAATTTCTAAATCCTTGTCTGCTTATTGTAAAGGTCAAAATATTGATTTGCAAGCCAGTGGAGATGACTCATCGACTCTAAAGTGGTATGATGCAGGAGGTAATATTTCCATTGGTGAAAAACTAAAACTTACAAATTTGCCTTTTGGGAAAACTAATATTCAAGTTTCTCAAGTTGTTAATGGAATAGAAAGTGAAAAAGAACTTATCCCGATTTTTGCGCATGAAACACCGGTTATTGAAAAATTTCAAGTTCCTAATGAATTGTTACCTTATACCAATCATACAATTACGTTAGCAAAAAACGACTCGATCCAACAATATAATTGGACCCTTCCAAAAGATTGGGAAGGGAGTTCAAAAACAAATACGATTACTTTTAAACCTAGTCAAAATGGGGGAGAAATAAAGGTGTTTGGAGTTTCATCTTATGGATGTGTAAGTAATGAACTAATTCAAAAGGCTCAAATTGCCAATGTATTAAGTATTTCGGAATTACCAAAAAGTGTTCGAATTTTTCCAAATCCAGCACCAAGCAATCGAGTAACAATTGAAGTACCTGCTGAATTTATTGGTTTGGATGGCCAATGGGTGAATTTTCAAGGACAAATTCTTTCTATCCATAGAATACAAAACACTGTACAGCAACATGTAGTTCCTTATTCCTCTTCGGGGATGCTTTTTTATCAAGTAAATTATAAAGGCGAACTTGTGAGTGTGAAAGTGGTAAAGGAATAAATAATTTTGTATATTTTGAAATAAACCTTTTTAACCTAGATAAAATGAAAAGATTTTTCCCACTTTCCACTTTCCACTTTCCACTTTCCATTTTCTTTCTTTTTTCTTTTAACCTATTTTCACAAATGACTCCTATTCAAAAATCAACATTTGGAACATTACCTGATGGACAAACAGCCGATTTATACACCTTAAAAAATAAAAATGGCATGGAGGTTCGAATAACCAATTATGGTGGAATTGTAACCTACCTAACCGCACCTGATGTAAACGGTAAATTTGAAAATGTAGTTCTTAAACTAGAATCTTTAGAAGCCTATGTAAAAGGAAATCCTTTTTTTGGAGCATTAGTAGGAAGATATGGAAACAGAATTGCAAAAGGAAAATTCAATTTAGATGGAAAGGAGTATTCTCTTTTTATTAATAATGGAGAAAATGCATTGCATGGGGGTAAAAAAGGATTTGACAAGGTCTTATGGACTGCTAAACCCATCGCAGGAGCGGAGCCTTCCCTGGAATTAAAATACCTTTCCAAAGATATGGAGGAAGGTTACCCGGGTAATCTATCTGTAAAGGTGACCTATACCTTGAAAAACAATAATGCACTGTCCATCTCTTACGAGGCAACAACCGATAAACCTACCGTATTAAATTTAACCAATCATACCTATTTTAATTTGACAGGAAATCCGCAGAACAAGATTACTTCTCATCAAATTAAATTAAATGCCTCTAAATTTTTACCTGTTGATAAAGGCTTGATTCCGACAGGAGAATTAAGAGATGTTAAAGGATCTGCTTTTGATTTTACCTCGATGCAACTCATTGGTGATCGAATTAATGCAAACGAAGAGCAAATTAAACTCGGCAACGGATATGATCATTGTTGGGTATTTGATAAGGCTCCAAAATCTTTTCAGGAGGTTGTTCAGGTGTATGAGCCAATTTCTGGAAGAAAAATGAAAATGTTTACCGATCAACCGGCAACACAGTTTTATACAGGTAATTTCTTAAATGGTTCAGTAGAAGGCTTACTTGGACAATTTTTTCAACAAAGAAGCGGTTTTTGTTTAGAAACACAGCATTTTCCTGATTCTCCCAATCAGGCAGCTTTTCCAAGCACTGTTTTAAGACCAGGTGAGAAGTATGAAACAAAGACAGAATATGTTTTTTATTAATATTTAGCCTGAGCTTATCGAAGGGAGTGGCTCTCGAATGCACCAAAAAAAAGTCCGCAGGAAACTGCGGACTTTTTTTTATCACTACTCAATCAATAGATCACTCGATTGTTAGTTTAATTTTTCTACTTGCGCATAGTTTAATTCCAATGGTGTGTTACGTCCAAAGATTTTAACCATTACATGTAACTTACGACTGTTTTCATGAATCTCTTCAACCGTTCCTTCAAAGCTTGCAAATGGACCATCTATTACTCGAACAGTTTCACCTTTCAAGAATGTAATGTTTTCAAAATCTTCTACCGCAGCAGCCTCATCTACTTTACCCAACATTCTGTTTACTTCAGATTGAGCCAAAGGCATTGGTTTTTTAACCATCACTTTTACCTTTTTCACTTTACCTCCTTCAACTTTGGTTTCCTCAATTTCCTCATTTGTGGATTGCAAAAAACCAATTACACCTGGAGTAGAAGTCAAAATATGACTCACCTCTCCGGCTAAATCTGCTTCTACCATGATGTATCCAGGAAATAAGTTTTTCTCACGAATAACTTTTTTCCCTTTACGGATCTCATATATTTTCTCGGTAGGAATTAAAATTTGTGGCACTGAATCAGCTACACCTTGGCGAGCCAATTCGTTCTCCATATAATTTTTAATCTTCTTTTCTTGTCCCGCAACTGCGCGAAGAACATACCATTTAGTTTCTGCCATCGAATTCTTGGTTTGTAGGCTTAATGCCTTTTAGAAAGAACTGTAGAACAAATCTAATCCAGATTTGAAAGCTAAATCAACTAATCCTACCAATACAGCAAAGATTAATGATGCAACTAAAACCAAAACTGAACTGGATTGTAATTCAGAAAATTTCGGCCAGGTTACATTTTCTGTAACCTCCACCCATGATTCCTTAAACAAGGAGGTAAATTTGCTCATAGCCGGCCCTAAAAGGGTTTTAAATGTTTAAACTTGCACGGGAACAAGGATTCGAACCCTGACCAAAGGTTTTGGAGACCTGCATACTACCATTATACTATTCCCGTAGAGAGGTGCAAAGATAGATAAAAATCTTAAAATAAAAAAACAAGCCGCTTGATGCGGCTTATTTTTTATTCAATCCCATTATTTTGATCATCGACGATGATATATATATCTTCCTTCGGTCGTTTCATCAAATACTTTTCCCTAGCATATTTTTCTAATAAAGCCGAATTGCCCATCATCATTCGTTTTTCCTTTGCAAGTTCTTTCAACTGCTCCGAATAATATTTCTTCTCCGACTTCAGGTGATAAAGTTCTCTGCTCAAACGAATTTGTACTCCTAAATCATTAGAGTCCAATAAAAACATCCAAGCCAACATTACGGTGGTGGTAATCACATAAAAGCGATATTGCCCCATAAACCAACGCTTGAAGAACTCCATCCGTTTTCAAATTAGAAATTTAAACCTGGGAAGTAAGCATTAGCTCCCAATTCTTCTTCAATACGCAACAATTGGTTGTATTTTGCCATACGGTCTGAACGAGAAGCGGAACCAGTTTTGATTTGACCTGTGTTCAAGGCAACTGCTAAATCAGCAATTGTTGCATCTTCTGTTTCTCCCGAACGGTGCGACATGATGTTTTTATAAGAATTACGCTTTGCTAAGTTAACAGTATCAATGGTTTCAGTTAAAGAACCAATTTGATTTACTTTAACCAATACAGCATTAGCTACTCCTTTTTCAATACCCTCTTGTAGACGCTTCACGTTGGTTACGAATAAATCATCACCTACTAATTGACACTTCGAACCGATCAATTTAGTTTGCTCAGCCCAACCTGCCCAATCATCCTCAGCCATACCATCTTCAATAGAAATAATTGGGTATTTGTTTACCCAAGTCTGCCAATACGCAGCCATTTCCATCGAATTCAATTGCTTGCCATCAGATTTTTTGAAGGTATATAAGCCTGTTTTCTCATCGTAAAATTCAGAAGAAGCAGCATCCATGGCGATAAAGATTTCTTCACCTGGCTTGTAACCTGCTTTTTCAATCGATTGTAATACGATTTCGATCGCCTCTTCATTCGACTTGATGTTAGGTGCAAATCCACCTTCATCACCTACGTTTGTAGAATAACCTTTGCTCTTTAAAACACCTTTCAATGCATGGAAAACCTCCGTTCCCATACGTAAAGCATGAGAAAAACTTTCTGCTTTTGCTGGCATTACCATAAACTCTTGGAAATCTATCGAGTTGTCAGCATGAGAGCCACCATTTAAGATGTTCATCATTGGCACTGGCAAAGTATTTGCATTGACACCGCCAATATAACGATACAACGACAATCCAGCCTCTTGTGCAGCAGCTTTTGCTACAGCCATAGAAACACCTAAAATAGCATTTGCTCCTAAATTTCCTTTATTTGCTGTTCCGTCAATTTCGATCATTAAACGGTCAATCATGTTTTGTTCAGAAACTTCTAAACCCCATAATTCTTCAGCAATTTTAGTATTAACGTTTTCAACGGCCTTTAATACACCTTTTCCAACGTAAACCGATTTATCATCATCACGTAGTTCTACTGCCTCGTGAACACCTGTTGATGCACCTGATGGTACCGCAGCTCTACCAAAAGCTCCGTCCTCTGTTTTAATATCTACTTCAACTGTTGGGTTGCCACGCGAATCTAAAATTTGTCTGGCATGAACATACTGTATTGCACTCATCTTTTAAAAATTATTGTTAGAAATTATTTTACAAACTATTTGCATAAATTGCAGTGCAAAATAACGGAATTTTTGATTAAATTCCTTGTAATTTTATTACTTAACTCATTAAATATCTGTTAATAAGCCTATTATATGAAAAATTTTCTCGCTATTTTGTTTACAAGTCTTTTTGCCGCATTTACTGCCTTTTCTCAATCCGTTGAACCTGACGCATTTGAAAAAGCCATTCAACAAAATAGTAAGGCCCTTTTATTAGATGTAAGAACGGCAGGGGAGTTCGGAGGCGGACATCTTCCAAAAGCCCAAAATATCGATTTTCGGTCCTCTGATTTTTTAGAAAAAATAAAAACACTTGATAAATCTCAACCTGTTTTAGTGTACTGTCTTTCAGGCGGTCGTTCAGCTCAAGCTGCTGAAATCATGAGAAAAGAAGGTTTTCAGGTAACAGAATTGAAAGGGGGATATTTAAAATGGACTACTAAAATGAAACCTCTTGAAGGGGTTCCAGCAGTGAAGCACGATGAGGCTTGGAAAAAAACGGATTTCGATGCCATTCTTCAAAAAGAGCCTCATGTGGTAGTTGACTTTTATGCCAAATGGTGTGCTCCTTGCATTAAAATGATGCCAATCGTTGATAAATTAGCAAGCGAATTTGAAGGGAAAGTTAAAGTATTAAAAGTAGAAGCCGATGGTAATCAGGCAATTTTACAAGCTTATGGAATAGATGAAATTCCTGGATTCCTCGTATTCAAAAATGGAAAATTGATTCAAAAAGTAACAGGATTTCAGGAAGAAGACAAGCTAAAGTCTTTGTTTTGATTTAATAAAGTGAATAAAGAAACTTAGAATTTCAGTGACTAAAGTAATATTTAATTAAACTAAATCACCTTAGTCACTCTAATCACTCTAGTCACTTAAATCTTTATATCCTTACTACTAATCTTGGCCATTTCTGCCGGATTCCCCTTCCATATACTCCAAGGTTCTGTTTTTTGTTTTGTAATATTAGCTCCCATGGCAATTAATGTGCCTTCTCCTAATTGAGCACCGTCTCTGATGGTCGCATTAACTCCTATAAAACAATAATCACCAACTACACACCTTCCTGATAAAACCACATGAGAAGTAAAAAAAACATGATCGCCAATGGTCCCATGATGTCCAATATGGTTTCCTGACCATAAAACGCAATCATTGCCAATTTTTACAAATGGCTGAATCGTATTGTCCTCTAAAATGAAACAGTTTTCACCAATATCATCAGTAAGTACAGTTGCTTTGGAACTGATATACGAAATAAAGGAGTATCCCTTATCTTTTGCTTCTTGATAAACCCTAGCACGAACCTGATTCATTTGCCTCTCCGTCAATGGAGCAAAAAAGGAATATTCACTCGGTGGATACAAATTTTCTACTTCTTCAAATGGTACCAAAGGAAAGCCTTTGAATGTGGGCTCTTTTATATATTCTTGATTGACCGTAAAGGCGACGACTTCGTGATCGCTATCATTTTGCAGATAATACAATGCCAATTCAGCTGTTAGTGCATTTCCAAATAGTACAACTTTTGCCATTTGAAGTAGGTTAGATTAAAATAAAGGTTCTCCGGTCATTTCTTTTGGCTGGGCAACACCCATCATTTTTAAAATGGTTGGTGATACATCACCTAATTTACCATTTTTCATGTTTGGTTTCAATTCTTTGTCAACTAATATACATGGTACTAGGTTAGTCGAGTGTGCGGTGTTTGGTGTGCCATCTTCATTGATCATTACATCGGCATTGCCGTGGTCTGCTATAATGATAAAACTGTATCCATGTTGTAAGCCTGCTTCAACAACTGCTTTAGCACAAGAGTCAACGGTTTCAACTGCTTTAACCACCGCCGGAAATACACCTGTATGCCCAACCATGTCTGGATTAGCAAAATTTAAACAAACAAAATCTACCTCCTCTTTCTCTAATTCCGGAATCAAAGCATCACGCAAATCTACTGCTGACATTTCAGGCTGTAAATCGTAAGTGGCTACTTTAGGGGAATTACGCAAGATATTTGATTGGCCTTCAAATGGTAATTCTCTTCCACCTGAAAAGAAAAAGGTAACGTGCGGATATTTTTCTGTTTCAGCGATTCGAATTTGTTTTTTACCAGCTCCTTCTAACACTTCACCCATGGTCATTGGTAAATTCGAGTCATTGAAAATAACACGAACTCCATTGAATTCTTTGTCATATTCGGTCATAGTCAAATAGTACAAATTCAATTTATACATATTTTGCTCATGAAAATCTTTTTGCGTTAATGCCTGCGTAATTTCTCTCCCTCTGTCCGTACGGAAATTAAAACAAATCACTACATCTCCCTCTTCAATTTTAGCAATTGGCGAACCATCAGCATGAGTCATAATGATGGGTTTGATGAATTCATCTGTTACGTTTTCTGCATAAGATGCTTCAATTGATTCAATCACATTTTGGCTCTTGGTACCCTCAGCTTTCACCATGGCATTGTAGGCCAAAGCAACACGTTCCCAACGGTTATCACGATCCATTGCATAATATCGACCAATTACAGATGCGATCTGAGCACCTGTTTTCTGACAATGTTGGTTTAAATCTCCAATAAATTTTAAACCAGATTTTGGGTCACAATCTCTCCCATCGGTAAAGGCATGCACAAATACATTTTCCAATTCTGCCTCCTGAGCACTTGTTAAAAGTGACTTTAAATGTGAAATATGTGCGTGAACTCCACCATCTGAAACCAATCCAATAAAATGAACAGCTTTTTGATTTGTTTTGGCATATTCGAAGGCCTTCGCTAATTCAGCTTCTTGGCCAAGTGTATTTTCACTAACAGCTTTGTTGATTCGAACCAAATTTTGATATACTACTCTACCTGCACCTAAATTCATGTGTCCAACCTCAGAGTTTCCCATTTGTCCTTCAGGTAAACCAACTGCCAATCCTGAGGCCTCTAATTTAGAATGCGAATATTGATCATATAAAGAATCGATAAACGGTGTATTAGCTGCATCTATAGCAGACACTTTGGGATTGGTAGCAATGCCCCAACCATCTAAAATCATTAAAACTACTTTCTTATTCACAGTACTATGCTAATTTTTTACAAAATTACGCATATTTAGCCGATAAATCTATCCCAAAAGCTTGGATTATATTTTTCCCAGGCATGACAGCCAAATGGTAATTGGTTTCCGTTTAATTCAAAGCATTTTTCAGGTTCTTGTTCAAAACCAAATTGCAAGGCAACTTTCCAATGAGGAAGCTTGAATAAAAAACGTAATGGCCAAGACCGCTTATGGTAAAAAGAAAATAATGAATCTTCATTAGAAGGCCATGTAGGATAAATCAAATGATAAATTTTTAACAATCGAAGAAAGGAAGAAACCTTTCGTAAGGAAAATCCACCATTTAATAATAATGGTTTAGTGAGCGAATTTTTGAAATTTGATTTATTAAAATGATTATCAGTAAGTTGAGGTGCACCGATATAATCATAGCCCATTCTGCACCAAGCCTTCAAATCATCTGAAAAAACGTAGGCATCTAGTTGATATAGCAACAAATATTCAAATGCTTCAAAGCATTTGTAAAACTTGGTTGAAACTAATAATTGATTGTAGGTGCTTGTACTTTTGAAATAGGCCGCATCAAAATAAACAACCTGATGGTGAGGAATTTCGTGGAAATAGGAGGGATTGAGTCCTTCTGGTGCCACAAATACAATCGGATAATTCCCTAAAATTTTATAACATTGGGCAAGAGATTTTTGCTCATTTACATTAAGCTTTTGCTGAAATACCGGTACGACAATGACAACCTCACTCATTTTATTCTAATAAATCACCAAAGATAGTTCTCCACCATTTTCCAACTTCATTTTGTTGATAGCTACCCTTGAAAAATTGAACAATGATCGGTATTATTCTCATTAATCTAATTTCAGATAAATTATACCGAAATTCGAAGTGCTCTTTCCGATTTTTAATCAAATTCAGCGCATTAGGTGGAATATTTTTTTGGCTTGAAAAATATGCATACAAAATTTTTGAATTGTTGAGTAGCGGAAAAATTCTATTTAATTTATCCTCTCTATTTCTCTTTAAACGATCAATAATCGTTATTTTTTTACTTTTTTTACCAAACCCAACTTGTTGAGATGGATGGGTCCGATAATCAATCAAACAATCGCTTGTGAATCCAATTTGATTAAAAATTGATAGATACATGGCAATCCAGCCATCATGAATTAATTCATTAATGAGAACGGGTGTTGGAAACACTTTTTCAACAATTTCTTTCCGAATGGCTAATGTGGCACCTGTAACCACATAGCCTCTCAATAAAATCTCAAAACCTTTCCCTGCCTTCCAAAGATTTTGAAGTTCATCTGTAAATTGTATTTCCTCGAAAGAAGATTTGCCCAAAGACTTATTGTCTTGGTCAATAATATGGGCATTGGAAAAGACCGCGTTCCAATTTGGATTTTGCTCAAACAACTCCAGCATTCTCTCAACCTTGTCTTTTCTCCATATATCATCTTGATCTGCAAAGAAAATGAGGTCTCCCGAACAAAGTTTGACGCTCTTTTCAAAATTTTTAGAAGACCCAAGGTTGGTTTCATTTTGAAAAAAGTGAATAGGGATGGCACTTTTTTTCTGGTAAGAAAGAATAATTTCTGCGCTTAAATCCTTTGAACAATCATCACAAATGATGATTTCATCTACTGGAACCGTTTGTACTAGGATACTATCCAATTGTTCCGCCAAGAATTGCTCACCATTATAGGTACAGACTGCTACAGATATTGTTGGTTTCAAGCTAATTCAAATTTACATGGGCACATAGACCAATTTTTTGGTTTCGAAAAATGACTCCTCAAAATAGGTATATAATTCAATTACTTTGTTTTTTTTGCCAAATTCGGCTAATTCTTCCTCTAAATCACCACCTTTCAAGCAAAGTAACCCGTTTTTAATTTTATGGTAATGGTTTCGATTGATTTTATGTTTAACCCACTCATAGAATGGACTCATTCGTGTTACGGCTCTACTAACGATAAACTCATAGTCGGTAGTTAATTGCTCTGCTCGACCATGAATAGCAAATACATTTTTCAAGCCCAATGCTTTGGCAACCTCTTCAACCACTCTTATTTTTTTACCAATAGAATCAATTAATGTAAATGTACAATTTGGAAACATGATTGCCAAAGGGATTCCCGGAAAACCACCTCCTGTACCCACATCCAATATTTCAGAACCAGGATTAAATTGTATGAATTTAGCAATGGCTAATGAATGTAAAACATGATGTTCCATTAGGTTTTCAATGTCTTTTCTTGAAATTACATTTATTTTTTCATTCCATTCTTCATACAATGGAAAAAGCAGCTCGAATTGCTCGAGCTGCTTTTCTGATATCTGTGGAAAATATTTTTTAATAATTTGTGCTTTCATTTTAGCCGGTTATCCAGCGCAAAATTACAAATAAAAATGCAGATAAAATTACAGTAACCGGTAAAGTTAATACCCATGCCAAGGCAATACTTTTAATGGTACCACCTTGTAAATTTTTCACACCCTTAGAAGCTACCATGGTCCCAGCAATTCCGGAAGACAATACATGTGTAGTACTTACTGGCCATTTGTATGCTGTTGCCAATCCAATAGTAACCGATGCAATTAATTCAGCCGATGCTCCCTGTGCGTAAGTTAAATGGTGTTTACCAATTTTTTCTCCGATTGTAACTACAATTCTCTTCCATCCAACCATAGTTCCAAGTCCAAGAGAAAGAGCTACCATCCACATTACCCAATTAGGGGCATAATCTGTTAATCCAGATAAGCTGGATGAGGCATTTTTAAACGAAAAGAATGGACTCTTACCGCCTAAAGTTTCTTTTTTGAAATTGTCTTTATCTTCTTTTGTCCAAACAACTGATTCACTTTCTAATAATTTTTTTGAATGCTTGTTGATGGCCAATGCAGCTTTTCTTACATCAAATTTTTGTTCTGTACTAAGTCCCTTGAAGTCTTTTTTATTCAATAAAATACTAGCAATTTGAGTATTTGATTGCTTAATAGTAGCTAAGCTTTCCTTTTCTTTTTCAGACAATGGTATTGTATCAATTTTATTCGATATGGTAGATACCACTGAAACTGAATGATTTAAATTTTTTAAATCAAAATTATGATTAACAGCAAAATATCCTGGTAAAAAGGCAATCAAAATGACCATCACCAATCCAATACCTTTTTGGCCATCATTTCTTCCATGAAAAAAAGAAACTAGTGTACAGGTTGTAATTAAAATTCCTCTGATCCAAGTGGGTGGAGGTGAATTTTTCTTTGGCTCTTTAAATATTTCTTTATTTTTAACGGTCTTTCTTAAGATATACATCAAAATGATAGCCAAGGCAAATCCAAATAATGGAGACAATAACAAGGCTTGTCCTATTTCTAAAGCTTTATCCCAATTGACACTAGATATTCCTTTATTTGAATTTTCGGGTAGCAAAGCGTGTCCTACACCAATTCCTATGATAGACCCAATTAATGTGTGTGAACTCGAAGCGGGTATTCCCAAATACCATGTACCTAAGTTCCAAATAATGGCAGTAATCAATAAAGACAAGGCCATTGCCATCGAATGGTAAACATTCGTATCAATGAGTAGCTCTGTGGGGAGCAGTCCTATGATACTCATGGTAACTCCAATTCCACCGGTTAACAAACCAATAAAATTCATAAACCCAGACCACACAACAGCTTGAGTCGGCTTCAATGAATGGGTATAAATAACAGTTGCTACTGCATTGGCGGTATCATGAAATCCATTGACAAATTCAAAAGCGCAGGCAGCTAAAATGCAGACAAATAACAGTATGAATAATGTAGGTTCTAATCCGAACATCCTATTGGGGTTTTCTTATATCTTACAAAAATACAATTAGTTTTTTTCTTAATATTACTAAATTGTAAAATTTCTTTACCTTGATTTTCTCCTAGCCTTTTTTGCTTCTGAAAGCAACTTTTTGGCGTCTGTATGCTGAGAAGATTTTTTATCTGCGTGCTCCAAAACATCTTTGCAATGGTCAACTGCCAAGTCGTAATCTTTGTCTTGGTAAGCAATTCTGGCTAGTCCCAACAAGGATGCCCAATAATAACCAGATTCTTTTGAATTTGTTTGTTGAGAAAAAGTTATGCATTGCTGGAAATAAGGTTTGGCCTCAATTGGATTTTTGAATAAATACAATTGATAATAGCCTAATATATAACTTGCATAACGTCCAGAAACTGCTTCATAGCCTATTTGGTGACTTTCTATTCGTTCCAAAATTTGTTTGGAAAGTGTAGAAGCTTCTTCATATTTACCTTGCATATAGGCCTCCCTGGCATGGTATCGATGAAAAAATGGATTATCCGGATAATTTTCGTGCGTGTATTTAGCTAATTCATATGATTTATTACTGAGGCCTTCCATTGCATAAATCTGTAATAAAAAATACCTCGCTTCAGTTCGTGTATAAAAAGCATCGTAAACCGCTTTTTCAATTTGTTTAATGCCTTGATCTTTGTTGGCTTTTGGGAATAGCCACAAAACCGGGCGCATTAAAGCAAAATTCTTTTTTATGAAATGGTAGTAATAATTGTATAAACCATCGCCAAAAAGAATTTCTGGGCTAAAGTCTGCATATTCCCGACATTTTTCTAAATATTTTAAAGCATTTCTTGCAGCCCAAGTTGCTCGAGTCCAATGCTGTCTTTCTGCATGTAACCGTCCTTTAAAGGCATAAGATGAAGCCAAGATAAATGCTGCTTCCGGATTTTCAGTATCGTCCCAAATCCTCTCTGCTTTTTCAATGGATGCTTCCATGTATTCATTGAATCGCTCATCAAAAATTTCATTTTGAGTATTAGGAACTATTTTCCACCATTGAACTAAACCTAATAATAAATCGGGTAGAGGATGATTTGGGTATTTGATTTTAAGAAAACTAAATTCCCTTTCTGCCTCCGGGAATTTGTAATTATACATCTGATTGATAGCGTAAGTGGCTTCTACCTGGAATTCAGAGGTAAATAGGAGCATTCCTTTGGAACGCTCTTTTTCTGCATCTTCTGTCTTTTTCCACCATTGCCCTTGGCTTGAAAATGAAAAAAGACAAAAAATTGCAAAAACAATATTAAGATGAGGTTTCGATTTCATCTTCGTTTCGGTTTAAAAATTTAAAGTCTGTTAAACCCAAAGAAGAGTCTTCTCTAAGTTTAATCCAGGTTTTGAAATTGAAAAACCATTTCATTCGAATGGAAGGGAAACCTTTGGTAAAATAGGCATAAACAAATGGATGCACCAGAATGGTTAAATCCTTTTCATTTTGCTTGGTAACCAAATGCTCCACATGTTGAGCTATAACCTCTGAAACTGCAATACTTGCCGTAATACTTCCTGTACCTCCACAAGTTGGACAAGTTTCATTCGTTGCAACGTTCATTTCCGGACGTACCCTTTGACGAGTAATTTGCATCAATCCAAATTTGGACAATGGCAAAATGGTGTATTTTGAACGATCAGGTCGCATTTCGTCGCGCATCAAATCTTGGATAATCTTCCGATTTTCTGCTTTTTTCATATCGATAAAATCAATTACAATGATTCCACCCATATCACGCAAACGTAATTGCCTTGCAATTTCCTTGGCGGCTTCTTTATTTACACTGATTGCTGTCGCCTCTTGGTCATCTTCCGAATTGGATTTGTTCCCCGAGTTTACATCAATTACGTGTAAGGCCTCTGTATGCTCAATAATCAAATATCCTCCACCTGGTAATGATACTGAACGACCGAATAGCATTTTTAATTGTTTCTCGATACCAACTTGTTCAAATAATTTGTTTTTCCCAGAATGAAGTTTAACAATTTTCTCCTTTTCAGGTGCCACATGATGCACATAATCCTTGGCTTCTTGAAAAACCTCAGGACTATCCACAATCACATTATCAAAATCGTTGTTTAATAAATCACGCAACATAGAAGTTGCACGACTCATCTCTCCAATGATACGTTCAGTAGGTTTGGCAGTACCCAATTTACGGATACCATCCTCCCACTTCGCAATGGAGTCGCGAAGATCTTTTTCCATTTCCTCAATCGCTTTACCTTCAGCTACCGTTCGTACAATCACACCAAAGTTTTTAGGTTTGATGGACGACATCAACTTTTGAAGCCTACTTCTCTCAGCTTTTGAAGTAATTTTTTTGGAAATATTAACACCATTGGCAAAGGGAACCAATACTAAAAACCTGCCTGCTATTGAAATATCGCATGAAAGACGCGGGCCCTTTGTGGAAATAGGCTCTTTTACGACCTGTACCAATATGGGCTGACCTTTCGTTAATACTTTTTCAACTTTTCCTAATTTATCAATTTCCTCCTCAATTTTATAATTTTCAATCTTGGCATGTTTACCCTTTTGGGTCATTGCCTCCTTTGTAAATTTGTTGAGGGTATTCAGGTTCGGACCTAAATCATGATAATGAAGAAAGGCATCTTTTTCGTATCCAATATCAATAAAAGCTGCATTTAATCCAGAAACTAACTTTCGAACTGTTCCTAAATAAATGTCACCTACTGAAAATTGGGGTTCCGACTGTTCTATATGGTATTCTACTAACCTTTTGTCTTGCAAAAGGGCAATCCTATCACCCTTGGGTGTAGAATTAATAATTAGTTCATTACTCACAATATATTCAGACGAAAAAATGAATTAGATTTACAAATTCTATTATTTAAAATAGATGTAAACACAAAAAGCAGGCCATTTATATGAAATGCCTGTTTCCTGTGAAGAATATCATATTAAATAGAAAATCTATTTTTTCTTATGACGATTCTTTCTAAGTCTTTTCTTTCTTTTGTGAGTTGAAATTTTGTGACGTTTTCTTTTCTTTCCGCAAGGCATACCTATAACGTTTAATGTGTTAATAATTTACGAGGATGATTTTCAACCTCAATGTTTTTGCATTTCTGCAAGCAAGTCTTTGGCTGCTTTTATTTCTTCAGGATCTTTACTTAATTTCGATACCCTCTGCAAATGGTTAACAGCTTCTGAATTCTTCTCTAATTGAGCTAAACAAAAACCCAGATTTAACTCTGCCTTGTAATTGTTTGGCTCCAATTTTAAGATCTGTGCGAATCGCTCTTGGGCTTTTCCAAATTGATTCGACTTAATTGATAATACCCCTAAATCAAACAGAGCCGGAACAAATGTCGGATCTTGTTCAATTACCTCTCTCAAAAGCGTAATGCCTTTCATCGGAGTAGGTGTATCTACATATGTCATTGCAAGATTGGACTTAATCAAAAGATTATTCGGCTCTTGCGATACTATTTTTTCGAAATACTCTCGTGCCTTAGCACCCATTGCTTGTCCTTTTTGTGGACTTAAAGCATAGGTTTGTGCTTCAAAAAACAATTGCGCTGCTCTTCCCCAATTGGTAACATTTGGATGAAGAATGGCATACTGTTCTGCATAAAACCCTGCACTATCTAAGCGATTTCCTTCTCTAAATGCTTCGATTAATTTAGTCAATGAACCTAAATCTTTCTTGCTTTCAAAGGAATTCTTCCACTGCGTAATTTCTCTTTGTAAAGATTCACTCAATGGGGCAATGTGCTGGTTTTCATCAGCAGTTAGTTCTTCTTTTACACTGGCACCAGCCGCGTCTCGGTTGGCTGCTCCCGCTTCAGCGGTTTTATTACTAACGTTGCCCTTGGGAAATTGATAAATACCCCATATGAATAATAGTCCAATCCCAATAATGACCAAAAATGACTTTTTCATAAGCCTGGACTAGTTATATTCCTATTTATTCTGCAGGAACAACGCTCGTTTTTACTTGTTCTATGAACACTTTCGCAGGCTTAAAGCTAGGTACATAATGCTCATCTATTGTAATAGCCGTATTCAATGAAATGTTTCTAGCAATCTTTTTTGCTCTCTTTTTATTTATGAAACTTCCAAATCCACGGATATATATATTTTCTTGTTTGGATAAATTGTCTTTAACAACTTCGAAAAAATGTTCTAATGTTTCTGAAACATCTTTTTTTTCAATCCCTGTTTTGCTGGCAATCTCAGCAATTACATCTGCCTTAGTCACGATAATTAATCTTTAAAATTCTCTTTCACAAAAAAATAATTCCCCATTTCAGAATGGGGACACAAAATTAGTCTTTTTCTATCAGATATGAAAATGAACTACATAGATTTATCTAATTTTTTTTAATTTATCTTTGAAGTATTGTTTATGGCACAGATTCATCCTTTTAGTACTACAATTTTAAATTGGTATTCAATAAATGCCAGAAATTTACCTTGGAGGCAAACCAAGGATCCTTATTTGATTTGGTTATCCGAAGTGATTTTACAGCAGACACGTGTACAACAAGGTTTACCTTACTTTGAAAAATTTCGTGAAAACTTTCCAAACGTCAATGATCTTGCCAATGCTTCAGAGGATTTTGTGTTGCGTCTTTGGCAAGGACTTGGATATTATTCACGTGCTCGCAATTTACACAAAACAGCCAAATTCATTTCTTCTCATTTCAAAGGGGAATTTCCAAATACATATATCGAATTGCTTCAACTCCCAGGTATTGGACCTTACTCGGCAGCAGCCATTAGTTCCTTTGCATTCGACGAACATCAAGCTGTGGTAGATGGTAATGTCTTTCGAATTTTGGCGAGGTATTTTGGCTTGAAAGAGGATATTACAGATTCAAAAAATAGAAAAATATTTTCAGACTTAGCAAATGATTTAATGCCCAAAGGAATGGCTGCTCAATTTAATCAAGCCATCATGGAATTTGGGTCACTTCAATGTAGTCCCATTCCTAGTTGTGGAGATTGCCCTCTCCGGAATTCTTGTTTTGCTTTTTCCAATAATCAAGTAAATGAGCTACCTGTAAAGACAAAAAAAATAAAAATTACACAACGATTTTTTCATTATTTTGTCATTGAAAAAAATAATTCGTTTTTAATTCAAAAACGACTAAATAAAGATATTTGGCAGCAATTATTCGAATTTTACCTGCTTGAACAATCGGAATCTCAAGACCTCGATAATTTGCTTGAAAATGACAAATTTTTAGGTAATTTACCCGGAACATGGGAAGAATTAAGACCCATGAAACCCCATCAATTAAGTCATCAAAAGATTTTTTGTAAAGCATGGCGAATTCAAATTCCTGATAATTTTGAATTGGAGAAACCTCAACAAATGGTATGGAAAACTTTTTCAGAATTCGAAAATCTCGGAAAACCTGTTTTAGTTGATCATCTACTTATTGATAATCTTTAGGTCAGTATTTTTTATCCTTAAGAATAGCAATACCTTTGGTGTGGAAATGCATTCTCCTCTAACCTTTAAAATTAACATATCATGGCAGGAGTAAATAAAGTAATCTTATTAGGAAATCTTGGTCAAGACCCCGAAGTACGTTTTTTACCAAGTGGTACAAAAGTTGCAAACATTTCAATTGCAACTACAGAGAGTTATACAAATAAAGAAGGTCAACGTGTAGACCAAACAGAATGGCATCGTGTAGAATTATGGGACGGATTAGCAGGTATTGCTGAACAGTATTTGAAAAAGGGAAACCCTGTTTACATTGAGGGCAAAATCCGATCAGAAGAATACCAGGATAAAAATGGAAATACGGCAAGGTCCTATAAAATTAGAGCCACTTCAATTAATTTGATTGGTTCTAAGGATTCTTCTTCCGGAGAAACTAAAGAAAAAGTAGCACCGGGAATGGGAAATCTGGCTCCACAACATGTTCAGGAACCAGCCCCTTCTTTCATCAGTTCTGATGAGGAAGATGTCCTTCCTTTTTAATAGATTATCACAGTAGCCATTCATTTTCTTTTAAAAAAATGTTTTGCTACTGTGCTTTTTATTAAATTTGTACGGAACATTTTAATTTTACATGGACCCCGATCCCTATACGAGTCCCTTTTTTGTATTGATTGAATCACAAATTAGTCTTGGTTCAGTTTTGCTCATCGCAATCTTTCTGATTCTATTGCTTTTGTTAACAGCCCTTCTCGCAGGAGCTGAGGTAGCTTTGTTTTCACTAAATAATGACCAACGATCCTCCATTAGAGAAGGTGAGGGTAAATCCGAGAAAATTCTAACCAAATTACTAGATAAACCGCAAAAATTATTGGCCACCTTGTTGATTTCCATCAACTTTGTGAACATCATTTTTATTACTCTATCCAATTATCTTACAGAACAAATCTTAGGAAAGGAATCAATTGAAGCACTTTGGGTTACTTTATTCTTGTTGTTTGGGGTTACCTTTATCATCACATTTTTCGGAGAGTTAATTCCAAAAGTTTGGGCACAACAAAATAATGTCAAATTTGCACTTTTTGCAGGACCAATCATTGAATTTTTTTCCTTCATTTTTGCGCCTATCTCAAAAACACTCATGGGGATTTCAAACTTGATTGAAAAAAATGTAGAAAAAAAATCTTATACACTTACCACTCAAGAACTAAATCACGCGCTTGAAATCACAACGGATGAAAACACCTCCGAGCGAGAAAAGGATATATTGAAAGGGATTTTAAATTTTGGAAATATATCCGTAAAAGGTGTTATGAGGCCACGACCAGAAATAGTTGCCTTTGAAACTTCCATTGACTATCATGAATTAATGAATAAAATCAATAAAAATGGCTATTCAAGGGTACCGGTTTATGGCGAAACTTTAGACAAAATCGAAGGAATTTTATACATTAAAGATTTATTAAAACACATTGATAAAGATGAAAAATTCGATTGGCAGAGTTTAATTCATCAACCATTCTTTGTTCCTGAAAATAAAAAAATCGATGATTTATTATATGATTTCCAAGAAAAACGAGTTCATATGGCGATTGTTGTCAATGAATACGGTGAAACCAAAGGATTGGTTACAATGGAAGATATCATTGAAGAAATTGTTGGTGAAATCAATGATGAGTTTGATGTGGAAGAATTGGACTATAAAAAACTATCTGAAAATGTATATTTGTTTGAAGCAAAAACTTCAGTGATGGATTTAACCAGAGCATTGGATCTTGAACCAGAATATTTTGAAGAGGCCAAAGGAGAAAGTGAAACCTTAGCAGGTATGTTGATTGAATTATTTGGAAGAATTCCTAGTGCTGGAGAAGAAATTAGTTTCGGGAAATATGAATTTAAAATTCAATCAGTCGATTTAAAGCGAATTAAAAAAGTGAAAATAACTTGTAAAGAATAAAGTATAAATCATGCCAAAACAAAAGCTGTTGATAGTGTTTTTATTTGCTTTCATGATTCTTTCAAGTTCATGTGAGAAATTATTAAACCCGACACCAAACCCAACTGAACCTTCAGAGTCAACATACAAAGATTTTGAAGATCGCGGGTTGATTCAAAATCCCGAGTTAGACGAAGCTTCTGGATTAGTATATTCAAATGTAAATCCAGGCTACCTTTGGTCCTTCAATGATTCCAACAACCCGAACAAGATATTTTTATTTGATTCGCAAGCTAAAGGAATTTATAATTTTACCCTTGGTAATACGCCCAATAGAGATTGGGAGGCAATGGGAATTTGCAAGGAATCAGATGGAACTTCGTATTTATACTTAGCAGATATTGGTGATAATTTTGTCATGTACGGCAATTACTTTATCTATTGGTTCAAGGAGCCAACCCTAGACCTCAACCAAGCAAATCGAACTATAGCGGGGATTTCAAAATTACAGTTTTCATTACCAGATGGATCCAAAAGAGACATGGAAACAATGCTTATTGATCAGAAGACCAAAGACATTTTTATAATTTCTAAAAGAGAAGATCAAAAAAAATTATACAAAATTCCTGGCGATAAACTTATTGATGGGAATGTAGTTGTGGCTGAATTTGTAAAAGATATCAATTTTTCAAATCCATTTTCAACCTATGATCAAGTTAAAACCTACTTTTTCATTACAGATGCAAATATTTCTCCCGACAATTCTGAAATTTTAGTGAGAAACTATGGTGAAATTTACTATTGGAAAAGAAAAATCGGGGAGTCCATTCCAGATGCCTTAGAACGTCAGGCAAGGGTTGTGCCTAGCCATACTAAATATTCTATTTTATCAAATGGAGAAGGCGAACCTCAAGGAGAAGGAGTTAGCTTTTCAAGCACTGGTGATGGGTATTATACCATTTCAGAAAGTGATGGGACAAATCCTTCTCATTTGTATTTCTTTAAAAAGAAATGAAACTCTCTCGTAAATTAAACCTTTTACTAATTGCTCTTATTCTTTGGGGGTGCCGATCTATTTTTATTTATGACAAATTGGTAGAAGGTACAAAATTTGCCAATCCGAAAGACATGGGTATTTTGGATAATATTGAAATATCGGAGGCATCCGGCCTTGTCGCAAGTAATTACAATAAGGATTTATTTTGGACTCATAATGATTCAGGGGATTTACCACGAATTTTTTTAATTTCCTCTTTTGGGAAAGGTAAACTCGATTTTGTTATTAAAGGTATTCAGAATAGAGATTGGGAAGACATGGGAATTTGGTTAGATCCCAATGGGCAATCTTGGATTTATGTAGCTGATATCGGAGATAATGGGGCAAAAAACCCTAGTTATTATATTTATCGTTTCAAAGAGCCTCATTTTGAAGATGCTATTCATCATAATCGTGTAATTACCGAAGTCGAACAAATTGAATTCAAATTACCTGATCAATCAAGAGATATGGAGTCCTTATTGGTCGACCAGAGGACAGGAGAACTTTTCGTGCTTTCAAAGCGTGAAAAAGAGAAATTTCTTTATCAAATACCAGCTCAAAAATGGAATGTCCAAGTTAATGCCAAGAAAATCATGAAACTGAAATTTTCAATTCCAACTTCCAACGTGGGCCTTATTGAAAAGTTGTATTTTTTGACAGGTGCTTCTGTTTCCTCCACCAATGAAGAATTACTCGTCAGAAATTATTTGGAAATTTATTATTGGAAAAAAAACTATTACGAATCAATTCCAGAGGCACTGTCTAGAAAACCAAAAAGTGTTCCTAGTAAATTGGAGCCACAAGGCGAGGCGGTGGCCTTTGCAAAATTCCAATCTGGATTTTATACGCTTTCAGAAACTTCTCAGAAAGTAAATCCTGTTCATTTTTATTTTACGGAAAAGCTACGAGACAATCATCAACTTGGCAAAACTCAACAATAAGGTTTTTTCCCCAACTCCCTTCTCGAAGGTAATGATTGCTTTTCTTTCAGCTCCATTAACTTCAATTTTTTGAATCAAGCCAAATCCAAATTTTTGATGCTCCACTTTCTGGCCTTCTTTCAGGTCTAAAGGATTACTGGGTGTAAAATTCGAACTACTAACATGTTGGTAATTAGTCGTCTGTTTTTGGATTAATTGTTGTCCTTGATTGGTTGGACTCTTTTGGGAAAATCCACCCACTTTTGGAATAGGCTTAAACCCACTGATTTCTTTTTTACCTCCAATTTTTGAAATGCGAATAAAATTTGGATCAATTTCATCAATAAATCGACTCGGTTCGCAAGTTTTTAATCGACCATATTGATATCTGGATTCTGAATAAGATACATACAATCTTTTTTCAGCTCTTGTAATTGCTACATAAAATAACCTTCTCTCTTCTTCTAAGTCGCTCTGACTAGCCAACATCATTTGACTCGGGAATAAATCCTCTTCCAAGCCAACTAAAAATACATGTTTAAATTCCAAACCTTTTGCAGAGTGAATAGTCATCATCGTTACACTTTCCTTCGAATCATCATCCTCTTGGGTATCTGCATTCGTTAACAAGGAAACGGATTGCAAGAACGTGGCAATGGATTTATCCTCGTTTTCTTCATTGTCTACATATTGCTTTATGGCATTGAGTAATTCTTGGATATTTTGATAACGAGCCAATCCCTCAAGCGTTTT
>JACCDK012007732.1_pt1 | contig 32201 bp, 31 predicted proteins | sample 7445871 | NCBI WGS metagenome assembly JACCDK01 (sample SAMN15323436, study PRJNA562643) | freshwater metagenome | isolation source: river surface water | place: USA:Blue River Watershed | collected 2017-08-15 | reverse complement strand
GGTACGATTGAATTTCCTAAATTGGGCACCATCAACATTCTCGGTTATACCCATGAGCAACTCAGGGATACTCTGCAGAGCCGACTTATACCCTGGATCAAAGACCCCATTGTGAATGTGAGAATGTTGAACTTCCGTGTGACTTTCATGACAACCACCCATGCTCAAACCGTGGTGATCATGAACCAAAAAACCAATATCCTGCAGTTTTTGGGTATGGTGGGTGGCATCCAATGGACAGACCGCAAAGACAATATTTTGATCATCAGACAAATAGATAGCGTGAGGCAGGTAATCCATGTGGATTTTACCAACAAAGAGATTTTTAACAGTCCGGTGTATTACTTACAGCCCAACGACATAGTATACGTGGAGCCCAATAAACTCAAATTTGTGGAATCCAATGTGGCGGTGATTAGCTTGGTGACCAGCATTACATCTACCCTCAGCATCTTGGTGCTTTTTGTTAACAGCTTGGTGAAATAAAATGGAGAACAACGAAAAAGACCTCAAGCCAGAAATTATTCCTTTAAAGGAAATCCTGTTTAAGGATTACTTGCCGTATTGGCCATATTTCATTCTCAGTGCCATGTTGGCTATGTTTATGGCTTTTGTGTATCTGCGCTATCAGGTGCCCCAATACCAAGTGAATGCCACCATGATGATCAAAGCCGAAAAAGAAGGGATCAATACCATGGTGGAGAAATTGGTGGGCGGTGAAGGCAGTAGACAATCCAGCAACAACATCAATGACAAACTTTATGTACTTCAATCCAACAAAATCAAAATGTTGGCGGCCAAATTGGCCAAACTGCAAGTGCGCATAGAATCCCATGGCAAAGTATCTTCTTTGGAAAGCTACCAGAATTTGCCATTTGAAGTGGTCTTGTTGCAACCCGATTCCGCGGTGGATTTCAAAGCCGATTTTAACTGCGATGCCCAAGGCCGTGGTTTGAAGGTGAACGGAAAACTCTATCCTTTCAACGACCCCATCAATTTGGGTGGCAATGCATTGGTTCTGCAGTGCGGCGATCCCAAAGCTTGTGCAGATGGTAAAACAAATTATACCCTATCTATTTATTCGATAGGCACAGCTGCTAGCGTGAATGCCGGTGGTTTTACAGCGAAACCCGTCGACAAAGGATCCAGTATTATCAACCTGAGTTTAACCACCAACATCCCACAGAAAGGGGCTAAAATGTTGGATGCGATGATGCAGGCCTATAAGAGTGTGAGCATGGATGAGAAATTGATGCAGGCCCGCAACACCATACAGTTTGTGGATGAGCGTTTGCGGGTGTTGAGTGGGGATTTAGATTCCGTAGAGGGCAGTATTGAGGCATTCAAGCGCAGCAATGGCATTGCAGATATTTCCGCAGAATCGGAATTATTTATGGAGAATGTGGCCGAGAGCGATAAGATGTTGGCCCAGCTGGATCTGCAACTGACCTTGCTGGGTGATTTGGAAAGATATGTGATTGGCCGAGGCAAAAACCCCGGTATGGTGCCCAGTTTGATTGGTTTACCCGATGGAGGTTATACCAGCGCCTTGCTGACCAAATTGTATGAGGCTGAATTGAAATTACAGGAAATCAAAGCCCGCAACGGGGACAAAAGCGATTTGGTGATCACCGCCAAACAGGAAATCCAAACCATGAAGGAAAGCCTGTTTGAGAGCATTCAAAACGTAAGGAAAAACCTACAATCATTGCGCAGGGAATACAATGCCAAGGCCGGTAAATATGCGGATTTGATGCGTGATATTCCTAGCAAAGAGCGTAAGTTATTGAACATTACCCGTCAACAAGTGGTAAAGAATGGACTTTATACATTCCTATTAGAAAAAAGAGAAGAAGCAGCCATCCAATATTCTGCCACCTTGGGAGATGTGCAGGTATTGCAAGCGGCCTCAGCCAATTATTCTCCTGTAAGTCCCAATGTGGGTAGAACCTACGGATTGTCATTGTTCTTTGGAATCAGTTTGGTGGCCTTGATTTTGTTTTTGAGACAGTTCTTCAATTACAAATTGCAATACCGTTCAGAAATAGAACGCGCCACTCAAATCCCCGTATTGGATGAAATTGTGCAGGTGGATTCTGAATCACCCTTGGTGATGAAAGATGGCAACCGGACTTTGATTGCGGAGCAGTTCAGAAGTTTACGAACAAATTTAAGCTATTTCCCCACCGCCGTTCCAAACAAAAGCAGAATATTGGTGAGTAGTTCGGTACCAGGAGAAGGTAAGAGTTTTATTTCAACCAACTTGGCCATCAGTTATTCCTTGACCGGGCAAACCACGGTATTGATAGAAAGTGATTTGCGCAAACCCAACGTAGCCAAGCACTTTGCCATTGGAAAGCGGATTGGATTGAGCAATTTCTTGAGTGGAAATGCCACCTTGGAAGAGGTGATGTTTGAAACTAGCATGAGCAATTTGTGGGTCATCCCTTCAGGCCCAATTCCTCCCAACCCGGCTGAATTGATCATGGGTTCTACGCGATACGCGGATTTGTTGGATTTGTTGATTGAGAAGTTTGATCGGGTGGTGATTGACTGTCCGCCCATTGGTTTGGTTACAGATGCACAGTTGTTGAGCCCATTGGTAGATGTGAGTTTGTTCGTTTGCAGGCAGGATCATACACCCAAAATGGCTTTATCAAATCTGTTGAACCCCTTATTTGAAAGTGGCAAATTTGGCCGCATGGCATTGGTATTCAACGGTCTCAATCAGCAAGCCAAGGGTTATGGCTATGGCTATGGCTATGGCTATGGCTATGGCTATGGCTATGGCTATGGCTATGGCTATGGGAGTTACGGGTATGGTTATGGTTACTATGGTGAGACCCAGAAAAAGCCCAATGTGATTTTGAAGGTGTTGTCTTTATTGCTAGCCCCATTGTTGGCGCCATTGTCTGATTTGAAAAAATTGGGGGGCAAGAAGTCAAAGAGTAAAAATGTATATTGAGTAAAAATAAAATATTCTAGCAATGTCATGGGAAAATACAATTGATATCCTTACATCAAATATAGATTGTGTTTGGATACAATATATTGTCCAGCTAACTTTTTTCAATCCTCGTAGTGCCCAATAAAAACAGGCTTTGATAGCGAAAATATGTTTTTTGGATTTGAATTTCCCGAAAATTGTTCATAGACTAGTTTATGAACCTGGGAAAAACGGTGTTTTCACCAACCAATTAACAGATAAAAATTAAAGAAAACTGGAAACTTCACTCAAAACCAATTTCTTTTGGGATTATTTAAATCGATTTGGAAATACAATTGTTGGATTAATAACTAGCACAATATTAGCCAGACTATTAAGTCCCGCTGATTTTGGCTTGGTTGGGATTTCTATGGCAATAAATGGAATTGCTAGCATTTTTTTTAATTTGGGCTTTGGAAGTTCAATAATTCAATCTAAGGAAATCGATAAGAATAAACTGTCAAGTATATTCTTCTTAAATATCTTTATCGCCATGATTATTTACGGCACAATATTTTTTTTTGCATCTTGGATAAGTTTGTATTATGAAATGCCTAAATTAGAACTAATAGTAAAGGTATCAGGACTCTATTTTTTTATTACTGCCATAAATGTTGTACCAAATGCCTTGTTGGTTAGGGGGATGAAGTTTAAGGAGTTAGCAATTGTAAATCTTCTTGGTTCATTGGCAGGAGGTATAGTAGGTTTGTTTTTAGCTGTTTCTAATTTTGGGGTTTGGAGTATTGTCTTTCAGCAATTAGTTATAGGAGTGGTAATGGTTTTTGGAGTATTTAGTGTTTCAAAATGGATTCCATATTTACACTTTAAATTAAATGAACTGAGGGATATGTTGAAATTTGGGATGTATTTATTTTTTTCAAGTCTCCTTGATGGAATTTATTCACGAATTGATTTGTTTTTAATTGCTAAAGTTTTTAGTCCAGCCTCATTAGGGCAATATACCCGAGCGCAGAGTTTAGATGTGATGATAAGGGGGGTGAGTTCTGGAAGTCTAATGAATGTTTTGTTCCCAACCTTTGCAAAAATTAGGGAAGATAAAGACAAATTAAAAAAAATGTACTATCAGTATTTTCAATTAATTTGTTTCTTGTTTTGTTTTCTGGCTGGTGTTTTTTTTATAGGGGCAGAACAACTTTTTATGATATTATTCGGACCTCAATGGCATATTTCGGCAATTTATTTTAAAATTTTGGTGTTGTCAGGTTTTGGATATCCACTCAGCAGTTTATGTCTTTCCATAATTGAAGCAAGGGGAAATAGTAAAAATTTCTTTATTGTAGAGGTAATAAAAAAAATTGTGGTATTACCAATTTATTTTGTAGCTTATTTTTATGGAATTATACCTTTTTTATTTTCATTTTTGGTTGCAAGTTTCATTTCTACAATTCTTAATGTTCGTTTTTTAAAGTTTGAAATACAAATATCCCCTTGGTTATCCATAAAGTATTTAGGGTACTATTTCATGATTTCTTCAATATTGATTTTAATAATTTCGGGTTTGCAATATTATTTTAATTTGCCAAGCTCATTTATACTAGTGTTTTTAGAAATAATAATCTTTACCATATTGTATTTTATAGTTCATTTTTTCTTTAAAAGCAAAGGATTGATTTTCGCTAAAAATGTAATAAACAAAAAAATATGATCAATGTAACTAAGCCATTTTTACCTCCCAAAGAGGATGTATATAAATTATTAGATGAAGTGTGGCAACGCCAGTGGTTAACCAATAATGGCCCTTTGGTTAATGAATTAGAGTTGAAGTTGAAAGAGTACTTAGATGTACCCCATATGCTGTATCTCAACAACGGTACTATTGCTTTACAAATAGCTATTAAAGCACTAGAACTAAAAGGCGAAATTATAACTACCCCATTTAGCTATGTTGCTACTACCAGTAGTATCGTTTGGGAAGGGTGTAGTCCTGTATTTGTTGATATAGATGCCGAAACATTAAACATAGATCCAACTAAAATTGAAGTAGCGGTAACACCTAATACTACGGCAATTTTAGCTACTCATGTTTTTGGAAATCCTTGCGAAATAGATGCGATTGAAATAATTGCCAAAAAGCACAACCTAAAAGTAATTTATGATGCAGCCCATTGCTTTGGAACCAAATACAGAGGTAAATCCGTCTTTGCCTACGGCGATGTTAGCACCACAAGTTTTCATGCTACCAAATTATTTCATACTGTAGAAGGTGGAGCGGTTTTCTGTAATTCTCCTGACTTGCTAAAAAAAATGGCTTATTTAAGAAATTTTGGGCATAATGGTCCAGAAGATTTTGCTATGGTAGGCATTAATGGCAAAAATTCAGAATTTCATGCTGCCATGGGATTAGCTAATTTTCCATTCATCCATGCCATTATGGAAAAAAGAAAAGTGATTTGTCAACGTTATGATACCTGGTTGAAAAGAGAAAATATTCAACACCAGATAATTAATGAAAATGGAGTTTTTAATTACGCATATTATCCAATTGTTTTAAACGACTCTGAAACTACGTTAAAAATTATCAAAGAGTTAGAGGATAACCTCGTAACACCTAGAAGATATTTTTACCCGTCGTTAAATACTGTGAAACTATATGAAGGAAACAGTTGCCCTGTTAGCGAGAAGATTTCTGAGAGTATTATTTGTTTGCCATTATATTTTGAATTAACATTTAATGATGTTGATTTTGTGTCAAGAATTCTGCTTCGAGCTTTGAATAATTAATTTTAATTTTTAGTACTTAGCCTTTTTTGAAAATTCATAAATTCACTAGTCTTTTATAGTTCATTTGGTTTATTTACTAAATGAAAAATTTTATTTTAACTTTTTGATTATAGTCTTATGCAAAAAAATATTTTAGACTACTTTATTAAAACTGTCGCAAGAAACAAAAAAAAAACAGCGATAACAGAAGTAAATAGAAAAATTACTTTTGAAGATCTAGATAAACAAGCCCAAATTCTTGCGGATGAGATTTTATGCAAAAAGGATATCAAGAATAAACCTGTGGCTGTTTTTCTGCCAAAATCTATTGAGAGTGTTGTAGCTGATATAGCAGTAACATACAGTGGTAATGTCTATATGAACATAGATGTTAAGAGTCCGCAGGAGCGCGTAAAGAATATTTTTGACCTTATTAAACCGGAGTTAGTTATTACCAATTCGTCTCTTATAAAAATTTTGGAGGGAGTTATTTCAGCGGATAAGGTTTTGCTGATAAACGAGGTAGATTTTACTCAAACTGCTCGTCCCGAATTGTTGCATGCGCGTATGTCGGAACAAATTGATACTGATCCGCTATGCATTATTAATACGTCAGGTTCAACCGGAACTCCTAAAGGTGTGGTGTTGAATCACAGAAGTTTTATTGAGTTTACGGAGGTATCAAAGGAAATATTTAATTTTAGTGACGAAGAAGTAATCGGATCGTTATCTCCATTGGTTTTTGATATTTATAGTTTTGAGTTGTGCATGTTGATGGCAAAAGGAAGCACATTGTTTCTTGTACCTGACCATCTTTCTGCTTTTCCGGTTAAAATATTAGAGCTACTTAAGCAGCATAAAGTAAGTTTTATATTCTGGGTGCCAACCATTATGGTAAACATAGCCAATATGAATCTATTGCAGTCTGTGCCGTTGACTGATTTGAAAGTTGTTTGGTTTGCAGGTGAGGTGTTTCCTACCAAACAGTTTAATTACTGGAAGCGATTGTTGCCTCAAACATTATTTGCAAACTTATACGGTCCAATAGAGATCACGCTCGACTGTACTTATTTCATTGTTAACCGTGATATTCCTGATGATGAGCCATTGCCAATAGGCATACCATACAGAAATACCGACATTTTAATTCTAAATGATAAGGATGAATTAATTAGTGAAGGAGAGGAGGGGGAGCTTTGTGTGCGTGGTACATCTTTGGCAATGGGATATTACAATAATCCTGAGAAAACAGCAGCTGCCTTTGTGCAAAACCCATTAAATACATCGTATCCGGAAGTTATTTATCGTACGGGAGATATTGTAGCTAAAAATGCTTTTGGGGAGATTGTATTTAAAGGTCGTAAGGATAGTTTGGTGAAACATTTGGGGTATCGCATTGAGCTCGGTGAAATAGAACATGTAATTGTGAATACATTGAAAATGGCTAAGAATGGGTGTGTGGTTTATCAAACCCAACGTAAAGAAATTACCTTGTTTTATGAGTCACCAACAGAAATTTCTCCGGCAGAATTCAGAAAACAAATTGCTACCCTTTTGCCCAAATACATGATTCCAACAGTATATATCCGTTTGGATGAAATGCCACGAAATACCAATGGTAAAATAGATCGCTTACTGCTTAAGAATCAAATTAACTGATGACTCCCTTAAAACAAGTTTCTTTTATTACCGATGCTATTAACTTTTCAAAAAGTTTCGGCAAAAAGTGCTTAACCAATTATTTCTTGAGTGCAGATAAAACGGCTGCACTTATGCAGGAAGCTAAATTATATTCGGTTAACACTGAAGAAACGATATTTCTATTTAAGAAGAATGGAGATTTCTATAATCTGTACTTTTTTGCATCGTGTCTCGAGTCACTTGAGCAAGGTTTAGCAGAAATAAAAAGAACATACGGAACACAAGAGTTTGTGGTTGATATCGTATCAACCCAATTTACAACACATATAGTTGATGTTTTTACAGAAAGTGGATTCGTAACGTACACCTCACTGGTGCGCATGAGTAGAACCGATTTCATAGCTATCAATGAAGAAGTTCTGGCTGATGCTAATCAAACGGTTGCAAGTGCAAGTGATGCAGAGCAGGTGTTTAATTTATTGAATCAGTATTTTGACCCACGAGCAGAACAATTACCGGATTTAGCTGAGGTAAAAGCCTGGATTAATAATGGTAGAGTGCTCGTATACAAAGTAAATAAGGAACTGGCAGGTTTTATCATATTTGAATTAAATGGGCTAACGCTCTATTTACGCTATTGGTTTGTTTCACCAAACCATAGGGATAAAAAAATTGGGTCTAAACTATTTAACTTTTTTCTCGATAAGGGTAAAGCGTCCAAGCGTCAACTTTTTTGGGTGATACAAACTAACGAAAATGCCATAGTACGTTACAGGAACTACGGGTTCAAGGAAGAGAAAATGTATAACTTTGTCTTAAATAATAAAAATAAAAAATATGAAGGATAATATCATCCGTATACTCACAGAAATCAGATCGGAGTTTGATTTTAACGAGGAACTTAACTTTATAGAGAATGGAATGTTGGATTCTTTTGATATTGTAACTTTAGTTACTTCATTAGATGAAGAGTATAAGATTTCTATTGATGGAACCGATATCGTTCCCAACAATTTTTCAAGTGTTGAAGCTATTGCAGCGTTATTATGTAAATACGGAGTTAAAAAATGAATTTTTCATTTAGCGATAAAAAAATCAGCGGTATACTTACCATCCTACCCGAAAATGAAGTTTCATTTGAGGACGAGATGAGTAACTATAACTTCTCTGAAGCTAAATCGCTGAGGTTAAAGGCTGCAATGGGTTTTAATAAAAAACGCATTGTAATCCCAGGAGTAACAGGCTCTGACTTATGCATACATGGATTAAAATATTTACTAGATAATAACTTGCTTAAAAAAGAGGACATAGATGCCCTTGTTTTAGTGACGCAATCTCCTGATTATATTATGCCTCCAACAAGTAACGTAATTCAAGGAGAGCTGGGATTAAAGCATGATATGATTTGCCTAGATATCAATCAAGGTTGTGCAGGCTATATTGTTGGATTAATTCAAGGATTTATGCTACTTGATCAGCCAGCTATTAAAAAAGTAGTTTTAATGAATGCAGATGTTTTAAGTCCCAAGGTTTCAAAACGTGATAGAAATAGTAATCCACTAATTGGAGATGCTGCTTCCATAACAATTTTGGAGCGTTCAAATACGGAAAATTCTATCGCATGTTCAATTAAAATGAATGGAATAGGCGCATTCGCACTTCAAATTCCAGCTGGAGGGGCTAAATTACCTAATAATACAGATACTGCTGTTTTGGAAGAAGATGCCAATGGAAATTTCAGAAGTAAAGATCATTTAGTTATGAAAGGCGATGAGGTGTTTAATTTTGTGCAAACAGAAGTTCCACCGTTGATTGATGAGGTTTTAAGATTAGCAAACAAGACGAAAGAAGAAATTGATTACTTTATGTTCCATCAACCAAATAGGTTTATGTTGCAAAAGTTGGCGGATAAAATTGGAGTGAGTAGAGATAAAATGCCAAGTAATATTGTTGAAAATTTTGGCAATTCTAGTGGTGTTACAATACCTTTGGCAATCTCCTTCAATATTGGTAAGGAAATTGAAAAAAAACTTTATAAATTATGTCTTTCAGGGTTTGGCGTAGGGTTAACTTGGGCAGCTATGGTTATAGATGTTGGACCTTTGGAATTTTGTAAACAAATAGATTATTAATATGGAAACATTTTTAAACCAAATGGCAGAGTTACTGGAAGTAGATTCTGTAAATGCTCAGGATGAAATTACTTTTTTTGATGCATGGGATTCGTTAACGAGTTTATCAATTATCGCTTTCGTTGATGACGAGTATTCGGTAACCATCTCTGCGCAAGACATCCTTAACGCTAAGACGGTAGAAGGATTGTACCAGCTGATTCAATCCAAAAAATAGGATGACTTTTAATCCAATTGCACTAACCGGAAAAAGGTATCTGATATCCGGTGCTGCTTCCGGACTAGGTAGAGCGACGTCTGTATTATTAGCCAGGCTAGGGGCGGAGTTGATATTACTGGATATAAATGACGAAGGATTGACGGCAACCAATGAATTATGTGGAGATGCGACCGTGCACTGTATAACTGCAAATCTGCAAAACTCATCCGAAATTAAACCTGTGATTATTGATGCGGTGACAAAATGGGGAAAATTAAACGGTTTTGTTCATCTTGCCGGCAGACCCTATGTTGCTCCTCTAAAAAGCATAAACCACAATACATCTACAGACATTTTTAATTTAAACACTTATGCGGCAATTGAATTGGCAAAAGTATTTATCTCAAAAAATGTTTATACAGGAGATTCTGGTTCTATTGTCTTAATCTCATCTGTATACGGTTTTGTTGGTTCTGCTGCAAATGTGGTGTATGCTATGTCTAAAGCCGCATTGCATGGAGTAACCAAATCATTGTCAATTGAACTAGCGTCTAAAAATATAAGAGTTAACTGCGTGGCCCCCGGTTTTGTGAAAACTAAAATGCTCGACACGGTATCTGGCTCGTTTAACGAAGAATATTATCATACCCTGAATAATTTGCATCCTCTTGGATTAGGAGAATCAGAAGATGTTGCTAATGCAATTGCATTTCTGTTATCCGACATGGCTAAATGGATAACAGGTACTGTATTAAGCGTTGATGGTGGTTTTACTGCACAATAAATTTATTATATGAAAACCTCGTACATTCTCATAACGGGATCTTCCTCAGGAATTGGCAGGGAAATGGCTATCTACCTATCACGTGCCAATAATATTATTTTGCACGGACGAGATAAAGAGCGACTGGAAAAAGTAAAATCTCATTGTGACTCGAAATTTGAACATAAAATCTGGTCACAGGATTTAAATGACATTCATGAATTAGAGTCATCTCTATCGGGCTATGTTGTTCATGAAAATATTGAAATTATTGGGTATGTACATTGTGCCGGTTATATGAAAATGGCACCTTTAAAAATGTCAACTGCACAAATCTTAACGTCAACTTTAAATACTAATATTATCTCAGCGAGTTTAATTACAAAGGTGCTTACGAATAATAAATTCAATCCGAGTGCACTTAAATCAGTTGTGTTTTTATCAAGTAACCTCAGTAATATGGGGGCAAAAGGTATGAGCGCCTATGGTGCATCAAAAGGCGCTTTAGATACTTTGATGCGTTGTTTGGCAGTTGAACTGGCACCTAAAATACGTTTAAATTCAATTTTACCTGGTGCAATTCCTACAGAAATGACACAACTAATTTTCGAAAATGAACAGGTGCGATTGCGTATGAATGATACTTATCCACTGGGCATAGGTGAGGCACTAGATATTTGCTATATGGCAGAATTTCTTTTGTCCTCCAAGTCAAAATGGATAACAGGTCAACAATTCACTGTTGACGGAGGAAGATCAATTAATATTACTGCTTAATTTTCTTGATTTTTGTTAAAATTATAAAGAATTATCCGATAAATTCTAATTGCTATGTAGTCTATTCAGATTTCAATCAGGATTGTGTTATTATCGACCCTGGAACTGAAAATTGCGAAGAACTTTTAAGTTTTTTGAACACTGAAAAATTAAGCCCTTTATATGTTATGCTAACACATGAGCATTTTGATCATGTGTGGGGCGTGAATAAGTTATTTGAATCTTTCTCTTTTACCCTCCTTTGCTCAAAACATTGTGTGGAAGCCATAGCTAATAAAAAAAAGAACTTATCGTTATTTTTTGATAACATAGGATTTGAAATAAAAAAGACAAAACTATACTTTTATTCAAGCGAAATCCTTTTTAATGATAATAATGTTATCAGAATCATAGAAACCCCCGGTCATTCTGAGGGGTCTATCTCAATCCTAATTGATAATTATTTATTTACTGGCGATGTTTTATTACAAGGATCAAAAATCATAACAAAATTACCAGGTGGAAACAAACAGCTTTTAAAGCGAAGCTTTTTAACATTAAATAATTTATGTAAAGGCAAACAAATTATAGTTCATCCAGGTCATGGTAAGGTTTTTAATTTTGAGGATATTGATTTTAATAATTTAATATGAGAAAAACAGTCATAATTGGTACAGGCGCTGTTGCGGCAGAGTTAACGTCCTATATTTCAGATAATAATAAATTCGTAGATGAAGAATTAAAAATAGATTTGCTAGGCTATATAGATTACGAATACAATCTTGAAACGTATTGGAAGAAATATAAACTTCAGAGACCTATTTTGGGAGACATTGATACCTACAATTTCGATCAACAAGTTGATGTCTTGATAGGTGTTTCCAACATCAATTACAGGAATAATCTGATTACTAAAATTGAAAATAGAGGAGGACAGATAGGTCACTTTTTTCACCATACTGCAATTATTCCTGATGGTGCTGACCTTGGGAGAGGAAATATTATTTATCCATACTGTATAATCGGTCCTAACTCAAAAATTGGAAGTCTAAATCTTATTACCTCATATAGTTGTGTAAGTCATGATTGTATTCTTGGTAATGGTAATGTTTTATCTTCTGCAATTATAGCCGGTAGGGTTAATGTCAAGGATAATAATTTTTTTGGAATCAGATCAAGCGTAATTCCGAATATATCCATTGGAAGTTTTAATACAATTCAGGCAGGGATGATAGTTGATAAATCTATTGAGAATGAAACAACTGTTTTTTATAAATATAAAGAGAAAATAATAGCAATTCCTAAATAATATGGAAAAACAAAATCTACCATTGGTTTCGATTATTTGTACGGCATATAATCACGAATCTTTTATTAATCAATGTCTAGAAGGATTTATTTTTCAAAAAACCCTATTTCCTTTTGAAATTATTGTTCATGATGACGCTTCAACAGATAATACAAAATCCATTATATTAGAATATGAATTAAAAAACCCGAACCTATTTAATAATATTTATCAAACAAAAAACCAATTTTCAAATAAGAAGGTTGGTATTTGGACTGATATTATGTTTCCAAAAGCAAGGGGCAAATACCTTGCAATATGCGAAGGTGATGATTTCTGGACTGACCCTCTAAAATTACAAAAGCAAATTGATTTTTTGGAATCAAATCCAGATTATTCAATGTCATTTCATGGAGTTAGCGAGTTAAATGGTGATATTTATAATGATGATTATAATAAAACTTTTGACGGTAAAACTACTCGAACATTTGAAGATTTTCTGACAGGTAGTGGTTTTTTTCCGCGAACATGCACAACTGTTATTAGAAACAGCCCGGTAATCATTGGATTAATGAGTAAAATCGATTTCAAGGTTTTTACGGATTTAAGTTTAAAGTTAATTCCATCATTTATTGGAAAAGCAAAGTATTTGCCTGATACCATGGCCGTTTATAGAATACACAACTCAAGTATGATGGCACAATATAAAAAAGACAGTTATTTTCGGGATCAAATTACTGAAATAAATGAATTGATAAACCTTTTTAAGCCAGATAAAAGAATAAAATATTTAATTAATTTGAGAAATACATACCAATTCCAACTGGCTGGTTATGAAATTTTGCAGAAAAATATTAAAGGAGGATTTACAACCTTCTTTAGTGCAGTTTTTTATTTGAGACATGGTATTAGATCAAAGAAAGTTTTATTGTTTTTTCCAGGAATATTGATTTATCGGTTAATGCCTTCTATAATTAAGAAAACTATTTTGTGGATTCTTAATATTAAGAATCCGATATATAAGAATGCTATTTAGTTTTTAATTTAATTTATTATGTTTCCATTAGTTAGTATAATTATCCCTGTTTATAATTCCGAGAGAAATTTGTTGGAAACACTTAAATCGGTTGTAAGTCAAGATTATGAAAGATTACAAATAATTATTGTCTTAAATGGGTCCACCGATTCGTCTAGTGAAATAATATCAACTGTTAATGATGAAAGATTTTTAGTATTGGAATTGGAAATCAATCAAGGTCCTGTTGGAGCTAAAAATTATGGTTTGAAATTTGCAACTGGTAAGTATGTTCAATTTTTGGATTCGGATGATATTTTAAGTAAAAATAAAATAGGGGAACAAGTAAACTTTTTAGAGCAAAACCCAAAATGTATTGCTGTTTGTCGTACGATTCATTTTGAACAGAGTTCTCAAATTGTATTACTTGGAAAAGAAAATGAAATTTGCACCGATTTTTTATATACCACAAATTCCCCACTTGATTTCCTTTTAAACCTATATGGAATTAATGGTAAGGATGGAATGATTCAACCCAATGCCTACTTAATTCCTTTAGAGCTTATTAATAAAGCAGGTATTTGGGACAAACGGTTGGAAAAGTCACCCGATGATGATAGTGAATTCATGACAAGAGTTATAATGAATTCTAAGGGAATAATTTATTGTAACAAAGGGATTAATTATTACCGTAAAATTCCAAATTCAAATGCAACTTCAAATATTAGGACTCTTGAAAGTTCTTTAGCAGCATTATTAGCCGTAGAATTGAGATTCAATTTTTTACTTACATATTCAAAGGATGTTAAACTTATCCGTTTATTTCACCGTCAGTTGGCTTTAATAGCATATAATTACGGACGTAATCATGCTGAAATAATTTGGAAAGTGAAGGATAAATTGAAAGAATTAAATTCAATTTTTAGGATAGAAGTTGGGGGTGTTCGATTTCGATTTTTTTCAAGGATAATTGGATTTTTTAATTTACTATATCTTATTTATGGGTTTAATCGAATTAAGGTTAGGCTTTAATTCGAATTCATTAATTTTAATTTTACAATGAAAGTACTTTTATTAGCGGGTGGTTTTGGTTCACGTTTAAGTGAAGAAACAAATATTAGGCCCAAGCCAATGACAGAGATTGGAGAGAAACCAATCTTATGGCACATTATGAAAATCTATTCTGAATTCGGATTCAATGATTTTGTTGTTTTATTGGGCTACAAAGGATATTATATCAAGGAATATTTCGCAAATTATTTTCTACATCAAAGTAATGTAAAAATTGATCTAGGAAATAATAAAATGGAAATATTGAATAATTCTTCCGAACCTTGGAAGGTCACCTTATTGGACACAGGATTGCACACAATGACAGGCGGTAGAATTAAAAGGGCTCAATCGATTATTGGAAACGAACCTTTTTTATTGACCTACGGGGATGGAGTTGCAGATATTAATATTTCTGAATTGGTTAGTTTTCACAAATCTCATGGTAAACTTATTACAATGACATCTGTGCAACCAGAAGGTAGATTTGGTGCCTTAAATATAAATGAAATTAACCAAGTAACCCAATTTTTGGAGAAGCCTAAAGGAGATGGAACTTGGATAAATGGGGGGTTCTTTGTTTGTCAACCAGAGGTTTTAAATTATATCCATAATGATACGGATGCCGTTTTTGAGCAATTACCTTTGGAAAAATTAGCAACAGAAGGGCAACTTTATACCTATAAACATACTGGTTTTTGGAAGTGTATGGATACCTTAAGAGATAAAATTCAATTAAATGAAATGTGGGACTTGAATAATGCAAAATGGAAAATATGGAAATAAATAATAACCTATTCAATAACATTTACAGGGGGAAGAAAGTACTTGTTACAGGCAATACTGGGTTTAAAGGATCTTGGTTAAGCATTTGGTTGCTTCGCATGGGGGCAAAGGTGTTTGGGATTTCTAATGGAATAGTTAGTGAGCAAAACATGTTTGAAGACTTATCTATTGGGGGTAAAATTGATTATAAAGAAATTGACATTAGAAATTTAGATCCATTACGGGCTGCATTTGATTCGATAAAACCTGATTTTGTATTCCATTTGGCAGCTCAAGCCATTGTTTCAGAATCGTATGTTAATCCCATTGATACAATTACCACAAATGTGGTAGGTACAGCAAATGTTTTAGAGGCAATTCGTTTAGGTGATTACCCTTGTTCGGTAATTATGATAACAAGTGATAAATGTTATGATAATGTAGAATGGACTTGGGGATATAGAGAAATGGATGCACTTGGCGGTAAAGATCCATATAGCGCATCAAAGGGAGGAGCCGAATTAATGATTAAAACCTATTACCATTCGTTTTTTTCTAAACCTACTAGTCTAATTAAATTAACTACAGTACGTGCTGGAAATGTAATAGGAGGTGGAGATTGGGCCGAGAATAGAATTGTGCCTGATTGCATACGCGCTTGGAGCAAAAAAAATGCAGTTGAAATAAGAAACCCCTATGCTACGAGACCTTGGCAACATGTACTAGAACCATTAAGTGGGTATTTGCGTGCTGGTCAAATTTTATATGAGAATGGAAAAGGCGTTAATGGAGAGCCATTTAATTTTGGACCAAATGCAGATCAAAACTTTACGGTTTTAGAGCTTTTAAAAGAAATTGGTTTTAATTGGAGTTTTGAGGAGAATTCAGAACATTTTAATATTACCCAAAATAGCACGTTTCATGAGGCGGGCTTATTAAAATTAAATTGCGATAAAGCCTTACACTTTTTGCAATGGAAACCGGTCATGAATTTTGAACAAACTTCGAAATTGACAGCAGATTGGTATAATACCTATTGTCATTCTAAAGATACAAATATGTTTGATTTTACTAGTAAGCAAATATTGGAATATGAAGAATTGGCAATAGCCAAAAATCTTGCTTGGATAAAGTAAAAAATATGGAAGGTGTAAAAGTTTTTCCTTTGAAAATTATTAGGACTCCGAATGGGGAAGTTAAACATGCTTTAAAAGCTAGCGACGACTCCTATTTAGGGTTTGGAGAAGCCTATTTTTCGAGTGTATATTTTGGAGCAATTAAAGGATGGAAAAAGCACACCCAAATGATATTAAATTTAATTGTTCCTATAGGGGAAATTAAGTTTACAATTTTTGATGATAGAGTAGGAAGTGAATCATTTGGTAAGTACTTCTCAATAGTTTTAGGCGAAGGGAATTACCAACGATTATGTATTTCACCGAATTTATGGGTTGCTTTTGAAGGAATTGGCAGGGGAGAAAACACTTTGCTAAATATGGCAAGTATTGAACACAACCCTGACGAAGCTTTAAATATGGATTTGAATAATACTAGTTTTTCTTATCCAAGATAGTATGAAAATAATATTAATTACAGGAGGTTTAGGATACGTTGGAGGAAGGCTTAGCAATTTCTTATTAAATCAAGGTTATAAAGTTTTAATAAGTAGTAGGTCACTACCTAATGAATACATTAGAAGCTATTTTGCAAATGCAGAATTTATTTTGCATCAAGAATTAATAAGTGAAAATTTTAATGGGCAAATTGATATAATTATACATACTGCCTCTTTAAATGAAATTGATTGCGTAAAGTTTCCTGAAGAGGCTATTGAGGTTAATATTAATCATACACGAATATTAGCAGATTGGGGATCAAAAAAGGGAGTAAAACATTTTATCTATTTTTCAACTGCCCATGTCTATAATAGTCCATTGGAAGGTGAAATTAATGAGCAATTGCCTACCAATCCACTTCATCCTTATGGTATAACCCATAAGGCAGCAGAAGATGATTTACTGGCCGCTTCAAAGAGGACCCAAATGAGGGTTTCAATTGTTAGAATGTCTAATTCTTTTGGCCCACCAATAACTCCTAATGTGAACAGATGGACACTATTGGTTAATGATTTGTGTAAGCAGTTGGTTGAAACAAATCAGCTTAAACTAAATTCTGATGGTAAGGCATACCGCGATTTTATTAGCTTGAGTGATGTTTGTAAGGCAATTGACTTTTTAATTAAAGGAAACCCAACTACTGATGAAATTTATAATTTGGGTAGTGGAATGAGTATGACAATTAGGGATATGGCCGAGTTAATAAAGAGTAGGTATTTTGTTACCCATAAAAAAGATATTGAATTAATTATCCCCGAAAGCCAGTCAAACCAAAGGGTAGCTAATTTGAATTTTTCTATTGATAAATTAATAAACTCCGGATTTATTCCTGAAAATAACTTTGAACTTGAAATCGATGAAATGCTCATATTCTGTCATAAATATTTTAAATTGATAAATTGAGTATTTTAAGATAAAATAAATAATTAATAGACAAAAGTGAATATGCTTAAATTTAAACTTATTATTAAAACTATCCTGCTAAAATTAGGAATAAACCTACGTTTCATAACTAGCAATATAGAAATATCAGAATTTTTGGAAGTTTGCTATCCTAAAACAACAGATATTCCATTGATAAGGGTTGGAGATGAACTTGATGGCGGCTATTTGTTGCCAGATGATTTAGATGGTATAGACGCTTGTTTCTCACCTGGTGTGGAGCAAACAGCCACATTTGAATTAGAAATGGCAAAAAAAGGAATTAAATCATTTATGGCTGATTATTCTGTTGATGGTCCCCCATTTGAAAATGAATTTTTTACTTTTGAAAAGAAATTTATTGGATACCAAGAAAATGAGGTGTTTACAACCATGGATAATTGGGTAAAAAAACATTCCAAACCATCTGAATCAAATTTTTTACTTCAAATGGATATAGAGGGTTGGGAGTATGATTCATTATTACATTCAAGTGATGAAACCATTTCGAAGTATAGAATTATGGTTATTGAATTTCATGGCTTGGATATGGTTTTGGATCCATTAGGACTGAAAATTTTGAAAGCCACTTTTAGCAAACTTTTACTTAACCATACAATTGTTCATATTCATCCCAATAATATTTCACCAGTTGTAAAATATAAAGATTTCGAGATTCCACCTACAATGGAATTCACCTTTCTGAGAAACGATAGAATTAAGACTAGTAAATTTACAAGCAATTTTCCTCACAAATTGGACACCATTTGCATGCCTAATTTAATTGATTTTCCTCTTCCCAAATGCTGGTTTAAACAAAGTTAATTTGCATGAAAGAGAACTCTTCATTTATTTATTTTTTATCTCACCCCATACAATACGTAACCCCTTTGCTTCAAGAATTATCAAAGGAAACAATTTTGGAGGTGTTTTATTATTCAGATATAAGTATTAAAGGAGGTATAGATAAGGGGTTTGGTGAAAATGTGGTTTGGGATTTGCCACTTCTAGAGGGATATAAAAGTTCATTTTTAAAGAATTTAAGTAAAAGTGGGGCTATGGATTGTAGGTTTGGAGATGCTATAAACCCTGGAGTTTGGAAGGTGATGTTAAATTCTAAAAGCAAGGTTGTTTTAATCAATAGTTGGACCTACGGAACTGATTTATTTGTAATTTTTACAGCATGGATTTTTGGCAAAAAAGTTTGGTTACGGGCAGAAAACCCATTGAATCAAGAGCTTTTAAAGTCTGGATGGAAACAAAAAGTAAAGTATTATTTCCTGAAATTTTTTGTTTTCAAGTTTTTCATAAATAAGTTTTTATTTATTGGTTCAGAAAATAAAAAATTCTTTCAATATTATGGTGTATTAGAATCAAATCTAATTTATACGCCTTATGCAGTAGATAACTATAAATTCAAAGGTGAATTTGAAATATACAAAAAGGATAAGGCGAGTTTAAAAAATGAATTAGGTATTCCCTCAACTAGTAAAGTAATTTTGTTTTCTGGTAAATACATTGACAAGAAGCGACCTCTTGATTTGCTGAAGGCATTTGAATTATTAAAAAACAAAGAACTAACTCTTGTTTTTATGGGGGATGGACCTTTAAGAAAGGAAATGGAAAAATATGTATTCGAAAGTAAATTGGAGAATGTAGTTTTAACAGGTTTTATAAATCAATCCAATATTTCTAAATATTATAGTATTGCCGATGTTTTTGTAATGTGTTCTGGAATAGGTGAAACTTGGGGCCTTTCGGTGAATGAAGCAATGAACTTTAAATTACCTGTAATTGTAAGCAATACAACAGGTTCGAGTTTTGATTTAGTAAAACAAGGGCAGAATGGATTTGTATTTAAGGAAGGTGATATTTTGGGTTTAAATAACTATTTGAAAATAGCATTTAGCCCAGATTTTAATTTAGCTGAAGCTGGGGAAATATCTAGTTTAATAATTGAGGATTTCTCAATACAGAAAATTGTAAGAAATATTACTACTGGTCTTATAAGATAGATTCAATTGAATTAAATGAAAGTTCTAATTTTAGGTGCGAATAAGCCACATAATATTGAATATCATTATTATAAATATATTAATTTAGACTCTAACATTACCTGTGAAATATATCCATCCTACGATTTTTTTGCAGAGCTTTTAACAAAAAGTATTTTTAATAAGGTTGTTAATCGATTAAATATAAATTGGTTATTGAGCAAAATAAATAAGAATATTCTTATTCATGTAAAGCAATTTCAGCCAGATATTGTTTGGATTTTTAAAGGAATGGAAATCTTGCCTGAAACAATACTAGAAATTAAGAAAGGTGGGGTTAAGGTTGTGAATTATAACCCTGATCATCCATTTCTTTTTTCGGGAATAGGTAGTGGTAATAAAAATGTAAGCAATTCTTTTTCTCTTTTCGATTACCATATTACCTACAGTACATCCTTAAAAGAAAAAATTGAACAAGATTTTGGTATACCTACATTTTTACTTCCCTTTGGATATGAATTAAAAAGTGAGCTTTATCAGAGTGTATCAAAGTTGGATGAAGTTAATAAAGTATGTTTTATTGGAAATCCTGATAAGACTAGAATCAAATTTATTAGCTATTTGCTTGAAAATAATATTAGCCTAACTGTTTTTGGACATGGGTGGGATAAAAAATTAACTGGGTTTAGAAATTGTGAGATATTTGATGCCGTTTATCACGAACAGATGTGGGAGAATATGCATAGGTATCGTGTTCAATTAAATATTTTTAGAGAGCATAATATGGGTAGTCATAATATGAGAACCTTCGAAATTCCGGCAATTGGTGGAATCCAATTGGCTCCTGATACACTAGAACATAGAGCTTTTTTTGAACCTGAAAAAGAGATTTTTCTCTATCAAGATTTAAACGATTGTATACTTCAAATTAAGAAAATCTTGGCCCATAGCCCGAATCAAGCAGCTAGCTTAAGGTTAGCATCAAGAACGCGATCAATTAATTCGAACTATTCGTACGAAGAACGGGCGATAAGTGTTGTTAATTTTTTTTATACAATTATTAAATGAAAGTGGTAATCTCCTGTAGTGGAAAGTTTCATGCATTTGCTCTGGCAGAACAAATGGAAAAGGCAGGCTACTTAGGATGTTTTTATACCACCTTTTATTCTAAAAAAAATGTATTTTTTAGAAAGTTTGTTAGCAGAACTGATACTGAAGAAATATCAAAACAAGCTACTGTAACAAATATCTTACTTGCCATTTTTATAAAAGGTTTCCCTAGGTTTTCTTTTTTTTGGAATGATTTTTTTGATAGGTGGGTTGCTCATAAATTAAAAAGAAACCCAAATTTTGACGTCTTTATAGGTTGGAGTGGGATGTCTATGCATAGTATACGACAAGTAAAGAAAATGGGAAAAATTGCCATCGTCGAAAGAGGGTCTTCCCATATTCTTTTTCAAAATGATATTTTGAAAAAGGAATATTCAAAATATGGCCTAAGCTTTTCAATTAATCAACAAGTAATAAATAAAGAATTAGGAGAATATCAGGTAGCAGATTTTATTTCAATTCCGTCCAATTTTGTTAAATGTACTTTTATTGAAAAGGGTTTTTCCGAAGGTAACTTGCTATTAAATCCATATGGAGTTAATTTAGGTAATTTTGGGAATGATCAGGTGATAAAATCTGGAAATGAAAAATTAAAATTGCTATATTTAGGCTCTTTGTCTTTTAGAAAGGGGATTCCATATTTAATAGAAGCCCTTAAGGATTTGGAAAATAGAGTTCATAATTATGAAGTACATTTTATTGGTTCAATTTCTGACGATTTTGCTCAGTTTTTTAATGCGAATAAAGAATTCGATTGGGTTTTTCATGGGCATATTCCACATCATAATTTAAAAAACAAATTAATAGAATTTGATTTGGCCATACACCCGTCTCTGGAGGAAGGATTGAGTATGGTATTGGCCCAATTACTCGCTTCTGGACTACCAGTAATTGCCACAACAAATACGGGCGGTATGGAATTTATTAAGGATGGGTTTAATGGATATATAATTCCTATTAGAAATAGTGAGGCTATAAAAAACAAAATAGAGTTACTTTGTTCCGATAGAATATTATTGAATACGTTAAAGGAAAATGCAAGACAATCTGTAAAAAACGGATTTACATGGGATGATTATGGAAAAAGATGGAACGATAATTTACAATTAATTAATACTATATAAAATGGAAAAACATATTTTAATTACTGGAGGAGCTGGTTTTGTTGGTAGGAACCAAGTCAAAAGCTCAATTAAAAAATTCCCAAATCACATTATATGGGTCTTTGATAATTTGTCAACTGGATTAAGTCCAATTCAGTGGCCTGAACTCGACCTTAAAAATCCTAGTTTTGAAGGGGATATAGAAATTTATAAATCCAATAAATATGAAATACGCTTTGTAAAGTGCGACGTTTTGTCTGTATTTTTATCTGAATTAGAATTTATACCTAGCCAGTTTAATTTTAAGCTTCCAAAGTTTAAGCGAATTTATCATTATGCATCAATTGTTGGTGGTAGAATGAAAATAGATGGTGATCCATTATCTGTTGGTTTAGATTTAAGTATTGATGCAGCTTTTTTCTTGTGGTGTGTAAAGGTTAATAAGCCTGAAAGAGTATTATATGCTTCCTCTAGTGCTGCTTATCCAATTGGCCTTCAGGAAGCCAATTCAAATATCGCTTTAAAAGAAAGCATGATTAATTTTGATACTAGTTTTGCTGCACCAGATTTTACCTATGGTTGGAGCAAATTAACCGGTGAATATTTGAGCACAATTGCACATAGTCATTATGGGTTGAAAATAGCAGTTGTGAGACCATTTAGTGGGTATGGTGAATATCAAGAGCCTGTATATCCAACGCCTGCAATTGCATTAAGAGCCGCTGCTCAGTTTGACCCATTATTTGTTTGGGGTACAGGAGAGCAATGCAGAGATTTTGTGCATATTGATGATTGTATTGAGTGTATTGAACTCGCGATTGAAAAGATTGAGGATGGTACCGCAGTTAATATTGGTTCAGGCATTTCAACCTCTTTTTTGGAGCTTGCTGCCTTAATGGCTGATATAGTTGGTTATAAGCCCTCTGTTGAAGGTAGATCTGGCAAGCCTATTGGTGTTGCAAATAGATATTGTGACCCAACTTTTGCTAAGGAACTTTTGGGATTTTACCCTAAAATTTCAATAAGGGAAGGGATGACCCGTGTAATTGAGGTTGCAAAAAAACGAATTGAAGCTGGATTACCTATTCCTGATTAAACTTAAAGTATGTTGAAGCCAAAAACCTTATCGGTTGTTTATGCCCATCATGAGGCACATGGTCCTGGAATTTATCATAATGAATTATTGTCTAGACATAGTAAATCATTGGATATCTTATATTCTAATGTTATGGAAACAAATTGGAAGTTTCCAGAAAATGTCAATTTGTATACAGATAGACAGACAATTCTTCCTTGGAAAGAAATCTATAATAGGAATTTTATTTTTAAGTGGTTTTTGTTCTTAAAATTCACTTGGGTAATGTGTCGTTTGATACAAAAAAATAATTATGATTTAATTGTAGTTTTCAACTCTCCCGCTTTATTTTCATTAAACCTTATAAAGTTTTTAATTCCATCTAAAACTAAGTTCTGGTATCATAATTATGATCCAGTAGATGCAAAGATTGTTAAGAAATATTCGCAATCATGGTTTGCTTATAAAGCAATGTTTAAAATATTTCCCAAACTAACTTTGTTTACTCATTCAGAAGAGAAACGGAATATATTTTTTCCTCTTGACTTACTTAAAAAGCCTTATCAAATTTTACCTAATTACCCGATGATAGAGTTGCATGGTGGTGAAAAAAGAGAATTGAAGGATAATGTAATAGTATTAGTTTTTTCTGGTGTAATTAGCGAAGGAAATGGCCTCGAGGAATTAATTAAAATTTCTCACAAGAAAATTGGAGACAGGGAAATTAAATTGATATTGAAGGGCTTTATTCAAGAAGAATACAAAATGAAGTTGCAAAAGCTAATTTATGAATGTAAGGTTGAAACTCAAGTTCAATTTATTGGAGTAGGCCCATGGGAGGAGGTTCCTCAAGTGCTTAGGACCGCCAATATTGGAATTCATATTTTTCATAAAGCCGATCTCATTTCTCAAACCATGGGTAAAGGTGGCTCTGGAAAAGTTTTTCAATATATTGCTGAGGGCCTTCCTGTGTTGATGAGTCCAGGATTTTACACTAACTTTAACGAATATGATTGGGCTGTACCAACCTTACTGACACCTGAGGAATTATTATTAAATATAACTCACATAGTCAATAAATATAATGATTTGAGTGAATCTGCAATTTCAAGTTTCAAAAATGAACTAAATTGTGATTTGGCATTTGATTTAATTTTTAAATCTATTGAAAAAATATAGTAATTATTTTTTAGGACTTAGTACTATAATTTTAGTAAATTTCAATTTTGATTATGATTTACTTTCATCTACTGGTATTGGTGTGTTTGTTTTTTGGGTTGTTTCTTTGATCAATGCATCTAATAAATATTTCCCCATTATTGAATTGTTCTTTTGTTTGTTTTCATTACAATTTTTGTTTAGCCCAGCACTGTCGTACAATGGTTTTGATGAATATACCAATGTGAATTATAGAATGAAAATAAATAGTGATAGTTATTTTAGCTATGTTATTCCATTATTTATTATTTTTCCCGTGGGTTTTAATGTTTTTTTAAAACCCAATAGTTTTAAACCTGATATTGCAAATGTGAATATGTGGTTAAAATTTAATCCCAATATTCCATATGTTTTTATAATCATAGGTTTTGTGACTTCATTGTTCTCAAATTATATTCCATCCAATTTATCATTTGTGGGTTACTTTTTAGAATCTTTTAAATTCATCGGTGTGTTTATACTGATACTAGGTTATCAAAAAATAAAACCTTTGGTTTTAATCGGAGTGTATGGGGGAATTTTGTTAACCTCATTTGTAGGTGGAATGTTTCATGATTTATTGATCTGGATAATTATATTGGGCTTAGTTATTTCATTTAGGTACAAACCAAAATTGTATACAAAATTTATAGCAATTGTGGTATTTGCTATATTTGCGAGTTTTATACAATCTATAAAAGGTGGTTTAAGGCAGGCAACATGGGGCGGTAATGAAAAAGTGTCAATTGAACTTTTGGAGAATATTAATAAAGCAAATATCTCTGAAAATTCAGGTTTTTTTACCATGCTGAACATTGCTCCTCAAATCAATCGGGTGAATCAAGGTTGGATTTTAGCCAGTACGATGAATAATGTTCCAGCCAACGAACCACATACATATGGAAAAAATACTTATGACTATTTGCATGCCTCACTTATGCCTAGGATTCTGTCACCAAATAAATTAAAATCCGGAGATCAGAATTTATTCAATCGATACTCTGGCCACGTTATTATTGATTCAACGGCGATGGGCTTAGGCCTATTTACTGATGCCTACATTGAATTTGGTAAATATGGTGCAATTTTATATATTTTTGTTTGGGGTTTGATGTATGGTTTTATATTAAAACAGTTTGTAGTTCGTTCGGAAAAATACCCAATTCTTATTTTATTTGCATTGCTCGCATTTCTTTATCCCATGCGCCCAGATTGTGAGACGCAAACTGGCTTGGGTCATTTATTTAAAACGATTATGCTATTAATGATGATTATTGTGTGTTTTAAAAAGTCATTTGCGTTACCCCAGAAAAATGCAAGACATATTATTCTTGACATTGCTTAATTAGTGTTTTACAAAGCAGTATGCAACTTCATCATCTATTATAACTTTCTCATGATAACACCCTTGAAATAATTTACAATGATAATATTAGGAATTAATGCTTACCATGCAGATTCATCGGCTGCTATTTTTGTAGATGGAAAAATGATAGCTGCTTCTGAAGAGGAGCGCTTCAGGCGAATAAAACATTGGTCGGGTTTCCCGAATCAATCGATAGAATTTTGTTTGAAAGAAGCGGGTGTTTCAATCGATCAAGTAGATCATATTAGTATTGGCAGAGATCCCAATGCTAAAATTTGGAATAAAACGAAGTACGTTTTAAGAAGTTTAACAAAAAAGAATACGTTAATTTTTGACAGGCTCAATAATCGAGACAAGATAAAAAGTTTAGAGTCTGAATTCAAGAAATATTTTTTCGTCTCGGAAGATGTTATTAAGCGCAAATTAATCAATGTTGAGCATCACAGGAGCCATTTGGCTTCTGCGTTTTTTGCGAGTCCTTTTGAAGAGTCGGCTATATTATCAATAGATGGTTCTGGTGATTTTACCACCACCATGATAGCAGTTGGAAGAGGCAATCAAATAGAGGTAATAGACTCTATTGATTTTCCGGTAAGTGCTGGATTGTTCTATACTGCTTTTACACAGTACCTTGGTTTTCCGCATTATGGCGATGAATACAAAGTAATGGGATTAGCGCCCTATGGTCAACCCAATTATGTAAAAGAAATAAGGAAAATTTTACATTTTGAAAATGACGGTTTGTTTAGCTGGGATGCAGATTATTTTGTGAATCCTAATGAAATAAAATTGGATTATGATACGCATATTCCACTTATATCTGTTCTTTATGGGAAAAAAATGGTGGACGTTTTTGGTCCAGCCCGAAAAGAGGGTGAAGAACTTACACAAAAACACAAAGACATTGCCACCAGCGTGCAAAGGGTTTGTGAAGAATTGATATTACATATATTGAATCATTTACAAAAACGCACCGGTTTGAAAAATGTGTGTATTGCAGGTGGTGTGGCTCAAAACTCCGTTGCCAATGGCCTTATTTTAGAAAAAACTTCCTTTGAAAATTTATACATTCCATCCGCTGGCCACGATGCTGGAATTAGCATGGGATGTGCTTTGTATGCCTATAACCATATATTAAAACAACCGAGGGCCGAAGCAGTTTATAATGCCTATACTGGTTGTAAATTCACCAATGAAGAAATTGAAATATATTTACAATCACGAGGTATCAATTACCAACGTTTGGACGATGCTGAATTATATGACCGAATTACTGATAAATTAATAGAACCTGGAGTAGTAGGTTGGTTCAGTGGAAGGGCAGAATTTGGCCCACGTGCTTTAGGTGGGCGAAGTATCATAGCAGACCCAAGAAATAACAAGGCCAAGGAATTATTGAACGCTAAAATTAAACGCAGAGAAAGTTTTAGACCCTTTGCGCCTAGTATTTTAAGTGAATATGTAGCGGAATATTTTACTAAAGTGGAAGAAGTTCCTTTCATGGAAAAGGTATTTCCAATTAAACCAGAAAAACAAGCTGAAATACCCGCTGTAACACATGTGGATGGCACTGGCAGGTTACAAACAGTAAACAAAGAAGTAAGCCCGCGATACTACGCTCTTATAGACAGGTTCAGAGAAAAAACGGGCGTCCCCATTTTATTAAATACCTCCTTCAACGAAAACGAACCCATCGTAAATACTCCTGCAGAAGCGCTTGATTGTTTCCTCCGTACACAAATGGATATGTTGGTGTTAGAGAATTGTATAGTTATAAGATAAAAAAATATGAAAAAATTATTGGTAACAGGTTCATCAGGATTAATTGGTTCAGAAGTTTGTATTCATTTTGCCAACTTAGGTTGGGAAATTCATGGAATTGATAATAACCAAAGAGCAGTTTTTTTTGGATCTAGTGGAGATACTCGCTGGAATCAAGGAAGATTAGAACAAAGTATTTCAAATTTTATACATCATGAAATTGATATAAGAAATAGAGAAGGTTTAATAGAATTAATTTCAAAAATTAAACCTGATGCAATTGTTCATACCGCAGCCCAACCAAGTCATGATAAGGCAGCTGATATTCCATTTGAGGACTTTGATACCAATGCAGTTGGCACTTTTAATATGCTTGAGGCCACTAGGAGATATTGTACATCTGTTCCATTTGTACATATGAGTACTAATAAGGTTTATGGTGATGCCCCCAACGAAATTGAAATGGTGGAATTAGAATCTAGATGGGATTATGCTGATAAAATATTTGAAAATGGCATACCTGAAACTTTTAGAATTGATCAATGTAAACACAGCTTATTTGGTTCATCTAAAGTTTCTGCAGATATATCTGTACAGGAATATGGCAGGTATTTTCAAATGCCTACATGTGTATTGCGTGGTGGCTGTTTAACAGGTCCAAACCATAGCGGGGTAGAATTGCATGGCTTTTTAAGTTATTTAGTTAAATGTAATTTGGAGGAAAGAGAATATACTATATTTGGTTATAAAGGAAAACAAGTTAGGGATAACATTCACTCGTACGATGTTGCAAAATTTATTGAGGAGTTTATTGCCAAACCTCGAATTGCTGAAGTATATAATTTAGGGGGGGGGAAGAATAATACCTGCTCAATTTTGGAGGCTTTTGATATTATTAGTAAGATAAGTGGTATACCTATGAAATACAAATATGATGAAACCAATAGAATTGGGGATCATATTTGTTATTACAGTGATTTAAGAAAAATGCAAGAGCATTATCCAAGTTGGGGGATAACAAAATCCTTGCAACAAACGTTTGAAGAAATTTATATGGCCTGGGTTGAACGTGAAAAATAGTTTATTGGAAAATAGAATAAAGGTTTTTACCTGCAGCAGTGTGGGTATTGACTATTTCTTTTTTCTTGGAAAAACTATACGAAATTCTGGCTACCATGTAGAAGATGTTTATTTAATTAGTGAACCGGATTATAGACGGCAAGCTAAATCAAAAGGGGTAGAAAAATTATTATTAAGGTATAAAATGTATGTATTATATCCTTTAACCCTAATAAAGAAGGTATGGTCTGCAAAAGGTCCTGCTATTTTTGTTGTTAGTAGTAATACCTTTTATGCCCCTCTAATTGTTAAGGCATTTTCATCTAAGGAAACTAAGGTAGTAAATTTAGTTTATGATTTGTTTCCAGATGCAATTGAGGTTGCCAATAAGATTAGTGCCAATAGTAAGATTAGCAAGTTTATTGGTAAAATAACGAGTAGAATTTTTAATAGGTCAGATGCGAATGTGTTTTTGGGGGAAGCATTGAAAAATTATGCATTAAACCGATGGGCCCCTGCTAATACAACATTAAACAAAGCAATAGATATTTCTGCAGATTACTCATTATTTGAAAAGGAGTTCTTTCCTCCTAAAGAAAATTCTAAATTGACCTTCCATTATGGAGGTCAATTAGGTCATTTACATGATGCCGATGGATTAATATCATTTATTAAATTAGTTAACTTGAATTACAATAAAGAAAAATACTCGTTTGAATTTAATTTGAGTGGTGCAAATGCCAATTACCTAGAATTAGAATGTATGCCATATAATATTAATATAAATGCGGCAGTTTCATCCGAAATTTGGAGAAAGAAAATTTTAGACTATCAAATTGGTTTAGTTTCTTTAAGTCCCGGTGGCGCAACAGTTTGTTTGCCAAGTAAAACCTATGCCATGATGGGTGGTGGCCTAGCAATTATTGCTATTTGCCCAATTTGGTCTGATTTAGCAAGGTTAATTATTGATATGGATGCAGGTTGGGTAATTAATAATTCTTATTATACTAATCTAGACGAAATACCAATAGGAGATTTTAATACACAAATAAATAAGCTAAAATCTTCAGAGGTAATTGAGTCTGAAATGCAGAATTTACTTGAACTTGTTTTTTCTGATAATGACCTAGTTTTAAAGAAAAGGCAAAATGCATTTAGGAATGTTAGAAAATATCATGGCGAAGAAATATTGACAAATAGTTGGAAAAATTTGTTAGAATCTTTGCAATGATAATTCAGCAATATATGCCATCTTAAAAGATCTAAAACCAATTACCCCATGCAATACAGCAAATACTTTATTCAAATTTTTGCATATTATAAAATACCAAATCAGTAAATGGTAAAAATTTTAATTACGGGAATCACTGGTTTTGTAGGAAAAAATTTAGCCATTTATTTGCATCATCATGGTTATGAAATATATGGCTTAGGACGCACCATCCCTGAAAAAGAAGATTGGTATGTTCAAACTATCAAAGAATTTTATACCTACAATGATGCCATCGATTACAATCATTTTGATACCATCATTCATACTGCAGGTAAAGCGCACGATCTAAAAAATGTGAGCAATGAACAAGCATATTTTGAAGCAAATACGGCATTAACAGAAAAAATATATACGCAATTTTCATTATCAAATGCCAGTAAATTTATTTATTTTAGTTCGGTAAAAGCATGCGCAGATGGTGTGGAAGGATCATTGTTTGAAAATGATATTCCAGCTCCAAAAACTGCCTATGGAAAATCGAAATTAGCTGCAGAAACAGCCATTTTAAATTTTCCGAATACTATCAGCCAAAAGTACTTTATTTTAAGGCCTTGCATGATACATGGAAAAGGCAATAAAGGAAACTTAAACTTATTACATCAATTGGTTTTTAAAGGAATTCCTTGGCCATTGGGCTCTTTTAACAACCAAAGAAGTTTTTGTAATATTGATAATTTATGTTTTATCATTCAAGAATTAATAGAAAAAGAAAACATCGCATCTGGCATTTATAACATCGCAGATAATGATTCCCTTTCAACCAATGAAATGATTGAATTAATAGCTGAATCAAAAAACAAAAAGGCAGGTATTTGGCATATTCCTAAAAATGTGATTATTGCTTTAGCAAAACTTGGCGATAAAATGAAACTTCCCTTAAATTCAGAACGCCTTCAAAAATTGACGGAATCTTATTTTGTAGATAACTCCAAAATAAAATCTGCTATCGGAAAAGATCTACCCTTTTCTACAAGAGAAGGATTATTGAAAACATTTCAATCATTTAACCAATAAAGCCATGATTCGTTTATTTGATTTTATTTTTTCGTTTTTAGGTATAATTATATTGAGTCCATTATTATTTATTTTGTTTATCATTGGATATTTTGATACTGGCTCTCCCCTATTTCGTCAACAAAGGATTGGAAAAAACAAGGTATCATTTCCATTGATAAAATTTAGGAGCATGCATTTAAATACGCTTTCTGTGCCTACACATTTAGCCAATGCAAGTTCTTTAACCAAATACGGAACATTTTTAAGAAAATCAAAGTTAGATGAGCTTCCACAATTATTCAATGTATTGCTTGGACACATGAGTTTAGTCGGTCCAAGACCAAATTTATTGAATCAAGAAGATTTAATGAAAATAAGAGAATCTTTGGGAGTTTATAAAATAAGACCTGGAATAACCGGACTTGCACAAATTAATAAAATTGACATGTCGACTCCACAATTATTAGCCGAAACGGATGCACATATGGCATCTAATTTCAGTACATTTTTATATTTCAAATTTATTATCCAAACCATATTTGGCAAGGGTTCTGGAGATAGAATTATTAAATAAACAATAGTGTCCCGTTAACTTTTTTTCAATCTTCTTCTTACCCAAGAAAAACAGGCCTTAATTGTAATAATCGGACAAATTGCCCCCCCGTCGGAGTAAATTGACCCCTTGTGAGAGGTAAATTGACGTTGCTCAAGTAGGGGTTGAACATGGACCAAATTTAGTGTTTTTTAGGGGGCACTTACAACACCCGGTTTAGATGAACTTGATGACTTACAAGTGTTGGGATATGAATCCGATGAAGATTTGAAATCAGCGTTTTCTGCGGCTGTTGACTATTAGAGGGACTCGTTGTCTGATTCCCTAAATTAATCGGTTATTTTACTCAATTGAATTGCAGTGGCTTTTTTGCCATTGAGTTTAAACTATCTTAGATTTTTCGAATTTGAAATTGGGGATAATGAAAAAAGCTTTTGAAGTAACCGTCCTAGGGACATCGTCGGCTACTCCTACGAAGTACCGCCATCCGAGTGCACATTACGTGCGTTTGGAGGGCAGTTATTTGATGTTAGATTGTGGGGAAGGTGCGCAGAGGCAGCTATCGAGATATGGCCTCCGAACCCAGCGAATTTCACATGTGTTCATTACCCATTTGCATGGGGATCACTATTTTGGATGGCCCGGGTTGATTACTTCTATGGCTTTGTTTGGCAGAACTGAGCCACTGGTTGTTGTTGGTCCGCCCGCATTGGAGAGCATTATCAAAGTGCTTATCACAGAAAGTGATTCCACGTTGCCCTATGAATTGCAGTTTGTAAAAACTCAATTTGATACCCTAGAGACCGTCGCGTTTGGAGATAATTTTGAAGTGATATCAGTTCCTTTGAAACATCGGGTTCC
>JACCDK010191098.1_pt1 | contig 32475 bp, 35 predicted proteins | sample 7445871 | NCBI WGS metagenome assembly JACCDK01 (sample SAMN15323436, study PRJNA562643) | freshwater metagenome | isolation source: river surface water | place: USA:Blue River Watershed | collected 2017-08-15 | reverse complement strand
GCGAGACCCAGAACTGGAAGAAGGCGTGGCGGGGCTGCAGCGACATCGCGTCCAGATCGGCCACGTTCCAGGCGCTGACGATGATGCGGCGTGAATCGGGGTTGGTCTTCAAGGTCTGGATGACCTCGGTGATTTGATCGATCTGACCGCCTTCGGGCGTGGGCCAGCTGCGCCACTGCACACCGTAGACAGGCCCCAAGTCACCGTCTTCGCGCGCCCATTCGTCCCAGATGGTGCAGCCGCGCTCGGTCAACCAGTTGTTGTTGCTGGAGCCTGTGAGGAACCACAGCAACTCAACGATGATGGATTTGAGATGCACCTTCTTGGTGGTGACCAGCGGAAAACCTTGGCGCAAATCGAAACGCATTTGATGGCCAAAGACGCTGCGGGTGCCCGTCCCGGTGCGGTCGGACTTCTCCACCCCATGCATGTAGACATGGCGCATGAAATCTTCGTAGGGGGTGGGAATGGAGAGAGTGGAGGTGAAAGAACTCATGAATAGAGTGTAAGACGGGCGAATGATGGTGTTCAATTCATCAATAATTTTTATTGATTAATGGTTGATGTAATTTGTATCTTTGTCATTAATAATTGGACGGGTAAGCATCTGTCCAATCGCCATCAAATCATGAAATATTTGCTCTTGTCTGCTGTATCGATTGCTGTTCTTCTGTGTGGATTGGTCGCTTGGGCCCTTGCATGGGGCGGCCCTGGAAATCCATCTCCAATGCAAAGCATCAACGATCCCTTCAAATCGGTTGATTTCACCAATATGCCCCCTTTGAAAAGTTACCAAGGGGCAGATGGTGCGAAACTTTTTTACAGGGCGTACGCACCCCTAGGTGACAGCATCAAAGGCAGCGCTGTGCTGGTCCATGGCTCATCAGGCAGCAGCGACAGCATGCACCCCATGGCCACTGCTTTGGCTGCAGCTGGTGTCCTTGTCTATGCGCTTGATATTCGAGGCCATGGCGACTCAGCCCCAAAGGGGCACATTGCTTTCATCGGCCAGTTGGAGTCCGACCTGCAGAGCTTTGTTCAAGCTGTGCAGCCTTCCAGCCCATCCACCTTGATCGGGTTCAGTTCGGGTGGCGGCTTTGTACTCAGGGTTGCTGCCAGTGAGTTGCAAACTGCTTTTGACAGCTATCTTTTGCTGGCTCCCTATCTGGGGCATACCGCGCCAAACTACAGACCTGATAGCGGCGGTTGGGTGTCGGTGGGTGTACCTCGCATCGTGGCTTTGAGCGCCTTGAACGCGGTCGGCATTCACTGCTGGAACGATTTACCCGTTGTGCGGTTTGCACTGACAGAAGATGCCAAAAAGTTCTTAACGCCTGAATATGACTTCAACTTGGCCATGAATTTTGCAGCCAACGCCGACTACCAAGCTGATCTTCTCAATGCCAAAGGCAAGGTGGCCATCTTGGCAGGCGACGCTGATGAGGCGATTAAATCGCAAGCGCTTCATGACATCGCTCAAAGTGCCGGAAAAGACTGGCCTGTTCAATTGCTGGCGGGTATTGGACATATTCCATTGATCCTTGATCCAGTGCCGTTGAAAGCCATTGTTGACATGACAATGCAGTTGCATTACCATTGATTCCAATGCTTTTTGAAAGTCAACACCATGTCCTCCAACTTGGAAGTGGAATCCACGCTCACCGACCGTTACCAAACCACAGTGCCTGAAACCGTGCGCCGTGCCTTGCGTTTGGGCAAGCGCGACAAAATTCACTACAGCATTCGCCCTGGTGGAGAGGTGGTGCTGAGTCGGGCAGGAAACAATGATGAAGATGACCCTGCCTTGGCCTCTTTTTTGACTTTCCTGGCCAACGATGTCACTCAACACCCTCAGCGCCTACAAGTCATGGAACCAGGTTTGGTGCAGCACTTGCATGCTTTGGTGGGGCAGGTTGATGTGGATTTGGACATTGCGCTGTCACCTGAAGACGATTAAAGAGGCCAGCAGTGATTGTTCATGGCTGGAGCTTGTTTGCACATCCCTTGTTTTTGGCGCAAGTTCAAGCACTCGTGCAACAAGTTGAAAACCTCCAGCGCAAAGACCCCTTTGGTTATGTGAACAAAAACGCCAGCAAGCGATTGAGTGCCATCTCCAAATTAGCCTTTGACATCATTCCGCAAGATCCCACACGTCCTGAATATCGACAAGGCAACACGCTCGGTTCAGAACACAAACATTGGTTCAGAGCCAAATTCTTTCAGCAGTACAGGTTGTTTTTCCGTTATCACGCTGCCAGCCATGTGATCGTTTTTGCTTGGGTCAACGATGAACAGACCAAGCGTTCATACCAAAGCAAAGAGGACGCCTACCTTGTTTTTCGACACATGTTGAAAACCGAGCATCCACCCGATGACTGGGATCAATTGATGAAGGAGTCGCTGGCTTTCAGTCCAGCCTCAGCACCCGCCCCGGATTCATGACATTGTGCGGGTCCAAGGCCTGTTTGATCCGGCGCATCAGCGCCAGCGCCACCGGGTCTTTGTAATGCGGCAAGGTGTCGGCTTTCAAGCGGCCTATGCCATGCTCGGCACTGATCGAGCCACCAAAAGCTTTCACAGATTCGTAGACCGCGTGGTTCACCGGCCCCTCATGGTCATGTAAAAAAACGCTTGCATCGCTGTCGATGGGGCATTGCACGTTGTAGTGCAAATTGCCATCACCCAAATGACCGAAGTTGACCATGCGCACGCCAGGCCATTGCTGCGTCAACAAGGCGTCGGTCTGGGTCACGAATGCAGAAATGGCTGACACAGGCAGGGCGATGTCATGTTTGATGTTCAAGCCTTCTGCAGCTTGCGCCATGCTGATGTTCTCGCGCACATGCCAGAGTTCTTGGGACTGCGCCATGCTTTGTGCCACCACCGCGTCAAGCACCACACCTTGGGTGATCGCGTCCTCTAGCAATCGCTCGAGTTGCTGCTGGGCATGTGCTTCACTCTCGGTGTCGCTCAACTCCAAAAGCACGCAGTAAGGCGCGTCCTGCCAAAAAGGAATCTGCAACTGGGGCATGTGCTTGGCGACCAATCCCAGCGCCACTTGGCCCATCATCTCCAGCCCTGTGAGGCCTGCACCCAACTGCTGCTGAGCCAAGCCGAGCAAATCCACCGCCGCTTGCACCGATGGCACGGCAGCCCAGGCGGTGCGTTGTGCAGCGGGTTTTGGAAACAGTTTCAAGGTGGCCGCTGTGATGACACCCAAGGTGCCTTCGCTGCCAATAAACAGGTTGCGCAAATCCAACCCGGTGTTGTCTTTGCGCAAGCCTGACAAGCCCTGCCACACCTCGCCTTGCGGGGTGACCACTTCAAGCCCTAAACACAGGTCACGGGCATTGCCATAGCGCAGCACCTGGGTGCCACCCGCGTTGCTGGCCAGATTGCCACCGATGGTGCAACTGCCCTCCGACGCCAAGCTCAAGGGGAACAGGAAACCAGCTTCATGGGCCACTTGCTGTAAATGCGCCAGCACACAACCCGCTTCCACGGTGAGGGTGGCATTGGCAGCATCTATCTGTCGCACCGTGTTCATGCGCTGCAAGCTCAACACCACTTCGCGGCCTGAGTGGTCAGGCGTGGAGCCCATCACCAAGCCTGTGTTGCCACCTTGCGGCACCACCGGTGCGCCTTGGGCCGCACAAGCTTTCACCACTGCAGCCACCTCTGCTGTGCTGCCTGGTCGCACCACACAAAGTGCTTGACCCTGGCCACGACCGCGCCAGTCTCGCTCGAAAGCGCTCAGGTCTTGCTGGTGCAGAACATGGGTATCGCCGCAAATTTGGCGCAGCTGTACAAGCAAATCAGGCACTGGTGGGGTCCGCAGGGGTTTCTTGCAAAGAAGCGGCCAATGCCGCATTTCGCAAGCGCAAGCGCACATGCAAGGCGCAAGCGATGAACAAGGTCAAGCACAAGACGATTTCAATACTGGCAAAGGCATTGCTCGGCCACCGATCGCCTTGGGCACGAACCACGCCTTCGGTGAAATACAGCCACACCACCAGACTGACCCAGCGGTAGGTGTACATGCGATTTTTCAGCAAGCCCACCAGAGGCAAAAACAAAGGCAAGGCTTTGAGCACCAACCAAGAGCCGCCGGGTCGCAAAGGCGCAAGCCACAGCTCCCAACACAGTGACAAGATGATGAGGCCCACCAGGCTGCCCACCGCCATGAAGCGGGTGACTTGCACATGGCGCAGGGCGGAAGCGGTCAGAGGAGGTGTGGTCGATGGCATGATATGAGGATGATTGTCTCGTATCTGAAAGATTTTCCTTGGCGTCGGGCCATTCACCTTTTGGTGCACCGATTCGCCCAAGAGCGTTTGGGTCAAACCGCTGGCGCACTCACTTTCACCACCTTGATTGCCCTGGTGCCCCTGGTCACGGTGGCTTTGGCGGTGGTGACGGCCTTTCCCATCTTTGACCAATTCCAAACCGTGCTTCAGCGTTGGTTGGTGGAAAGCCTGATCCCCGAGAGCATTTCCAGACAAGTCCTGGGGTACCTCACCCAGTTCACCAACAAGGCCAGTCGCTTGGGCAGCTGGGGTTTTGCGGCGCTGTTGCTGTCAGCGGTGGCCTTGGTGTTGACCATCGACCGCAGTTTGAACACGATTTGGCGCGTTCGACGCCAACGTGCTTGGGGCCAGCGGCTGTTGCTCTATTGGGCCACGCTCACACTGGGACCGCTGTTGGTGGCCGCCGTTCTCGTGACCATGGCTTCAGTCATCAGTTGGTCGGGGGGCTCTTTGCGCTACCAAGGGTCTGGCGTGAAGTTGTTTTTGGATGTGTTGGAGTTCTTGCTGATCTGGGGCGGCATCTCGGCTTTGTACCGGTTTGTGCCCAACACCCATGTGGATTGGCGCCCTCTGTTGGTCGGCAGTTTCATCACCACCGTGGTGCTTGAAATGGCGCGTGCGGTGTTGACCTATTACCTGGCCAGCATGCCGACCTTTTCACTGGTTTACGGTGCCTTTGCCACGGTGCCGATCTTGCTGGTTTGGATTTACACCACTTGGGTGGTGGTGTTGCTGGGTGCTGTTTTGGTGGCGAGTTGGCCGAGTTTGATGCATGACACCCCGGACCACCATGAATCACAAGCGGGGCGCTCATTTGCATTGGCATTGGCATGTTTGCGATGGCTGCAGCAAGCACGCAGTCACAGCAGCGTCGGGCAGGATGCCTTGGGGCTGGCCAAGCGGCTACGTGCCGATGTGGAATGGGTGGAGGAGGTTTTGGCCACCTTGGTGCAACTCGAATGGGTGGGACAACTCAGCGAACAAGGCCTTGTGCCGCGCTATGTGTTGTTGATTGATTTGACATCCACCATGGCTGCACCCTTGATGGCGCGATTATTGTTGACCGAACAGCCCGACACCCAAGCGGTTTGGTCGCGTTGGCAAGACTGGCCACTCTCTGAGTTGACCTGAACCAGCGGTGACAAGCATGACATCCACCAAAACCGATGTGCTTGTTCTGGGTGCAGGGATTGTGGGATTGTCTCTGGCGCTCAAGTTGCAGGCGAGGGGGCGTGAAGTGGTCTTGGTGGACCGGGGTCAACCAGGAGCCGCCACGAGTTTTGGGAATGCGGGGTTGATCGAACGTTCATCGGTATTCCCCTATGCCTTTCCGCGCGACTTCAAAACCCTGCTCACCTATGCCATGGGCCAAAGCACTGCAGCGCATTACCACTGGCGAGCCTTGCCTTCGCTTTTTCCTTGGATGCGACGGTATTGGCAGCATTCCTCCAAAGCCTTGTATCCACAAGCCATTCAAGGTGCATTGCCCCTCATCGAACACAGTTGGAGCGAGCACCTCCCTTTGATCGAGGCGGCTGGCGTGCCTGATTTGGTCAACCACCGCGGTTGGATCAAGGTGTTTCGCACACCGCAAAGCGCTCGGCAAAGCACCGACATGGCACAAGCGAGTTTGGCCTATGGCTTGCAAGTGAATGTGCTGTCCAGCGAACAGCTGCATGCCTTGGAACCCGCCCTCCAACCTGGTTTGTTGGGTGGTGTTCATTACCCCGATTCACGACAAATACAAGACCCCCAAGCTCTTTCAAAAGCCTATGCGCGATTGTTGGTTCAGCAAGGCGGGCGCGTGATCCAGGGCGATGCGAACAGCTTGCAGCACTCGGCATCGGGCTGGTCAGTGCAAACAGAACAGGGTGTTGTGCGGGCCGGCCAAGCTGTGTTGGCCTTGGGTCCTTGGGGAGAAGACTTGGCGCGTCAATGGGGCTACCACTTGCCCATGGGCCGCAAACGGGGCTATCACATGCATTTTGCTGCGCAAGGTCCGTGTGTGCAGCACACCATTGTCGATGTCGACAACGGTTATGCCTTGGCGCCCATGCGTCAGGGTTTGCGCCTGACCACCGGTGCCGAATTTGCTTGGCGGGATGCCCCTACCACACCGGTGCAGTTGGAACGGCTCGAACCCATTGCACGGTCCTTGACAGCGCTGGGTGAGCGTTTGGACAAGCAACCCTGGTTGGGCTCTCGTCCTTGCACACCCGACATGTTGCCCATCCTGGGGCCTGCGCCCAAACACCCCGGTTTGTGGTTCAACTTTGGCCATGCCCACCATGGATTGACCCAGGCGGCTTCCAGCGGACGCTTGCTGGCTGAAATGATGTGTGGTGAAACGCCATACGCAGATCCACGGCCTTATCGCGTCGAGCGATTTCTTTGAATGCATGTCCGCCAAAATGCGGTGATCAGCGCAGAAAGTTGATCAATGCATCCAAGGTTTCATCAGGTGACTCGCTCATTTGGTGATGTCCATGTGGGATCAATTTCACTTGCAAGGCTTTGCCACTCTCTTTGGCCTGAGTGATCAAGGGTTGTGCGTTTTTGGGGGTGGTCATTTGGTCGGATTCACCCAGCACCATCAACACAGGACAGGTGACAGCGGCCATGGCTTGCAAACCTTGGTCATAGCTGTTGCAGGCATTGAAACCCGTGTGAAACACATTGACCGTTGGGTTGCTGGCCAACACCCGCCGTCCCAAGGCCAGACTTGCCCCAAACACCCAAGCCCCTGCGCCAGAAGGAGGGGCCAATGTGGCGCGGGAAAACACATTGGTCATGTGCAGGGCTTTTTCTGGTTCGTTCAGCGAGGCATCCAACAAAGGTTGCGACACCTTCATCGGGTAAGCCGTGCCCACCATGACCAAATGGCTGATGCGTTCGCCCATGCTGGCCGCTGCTTGCATGGCGATGAGCGAGCCAAAACTGTGGCCCACCAAGGCAGCCTGGTGCACCCCTAGTGCATCCAACAAGGCTTGGATGAACAAGGCCGCTTCTTGCACGCTGGCAGGTGGCGAGCCTGCACTGCGGCAATGTCCTGGCAAGTCGATCGCCAACACGTTCCAACCATGGTTGGCCAAATAGCGGCTTTGCAGTGCCCAAACGCTGTGGTCGCACAACACACCGTGAATCAGCACCACGGTGGGCAGGGCCGGGTTGAATGGCTTGCCACCGGTGTAGGCATAGGTCTGATGTCCATTGACTTGGATGTCCATGTGTGCTCCCTCAGGCTGCTTTTTCAGCGGCTTTGAGGGCACGCTTCAAGTCGTCGATCAAGTCATCGGCATCTTCCAAGCCCACCGACAAGCGGATCGTCCCCGCGCCAATGCCCGCAGAGGTCAATGCCTCGTCGCTCATGCGGAAATGGGTGGTGCTGGCCGGGTGAATCACCAAGGATTTGCTGTCACCCACATTGGCCAAGTGGCTGAAAATTTTCAAGGCCTCAATGAAAGCACGGCCTTGCTGACGCGAACCCTTGATGTCAAAACTGAACACCGAACCCGCGCCGCGTGCGCCGCCTTTGAGCAGCTTTTGCGCCAATGCATGGCTGGGGTGTTCAGGCATGAGCGGGTGACCCACACGGGAAACCAAGGGATGCGCCGCTAAATAAGCCACCACTTTTTCGGTGTTGGCCATGTGTCTTTCCATGCGCAGCGGCAGGGTTTCCATGCCTTGCAAAATCAACCATGCACTGTGTGGACTGAGACAGGCGCCAAAGTCGCGCAAACCTTCGCGTCGAGCGCGCAACAAAAAAGCACCCACCGTGCTCTCTTCGGTGAAGACCATGTTGTGAAAACCCTCGTAGGGTTCGGACAACTCGGGAAAATGGCCGCTGGCTTGCCAGTCGAAGGAGCCGCCATCCACCACCACACCACCGATGACAGTGCCGTGCCCACTCAGGAACTTGGTTGCCGAGTGGTAGACCAAATCGGCGCCCAAAGACAAGGGTTGTTGCAAATAAGGGGTGGTCAGGGTGGCGTCGACCAACAACGGAACGCCGTGCGCGTGGGCAATCTGCGAGATGGTGGGAATGTCCAGCACATCCAAACCCGGGTTGCCCACGGTTTCGCCAAACAGCAGCTTGGTGTTGGGTCGGATGGCCGCGCGCCAAGCGTCGATGTCCCCGGGTTTGACAAACGTGGTCTCGATGCCAAACCGACGCAGGGTGTAGTGCAGCAAATTGTGCGAACCGCCATAAAGCGCTGAACTGGACACGATGTGAGAACCCGCGCCCATCAGCGTGGCCACACTCAGGTGAAGCGCTGCTTGGCCGCTTGATGTGGCAATCGCTCCAACACCGCCCTCCAGAGCGGCGATGCGCTGCTCAAAAACCGCCGTGGTTGGGTTGCTGATGCGACTGTAAACATGGCCCGCACGCTCGAGGTTGAACAAGGCCGCGGCTTGGTCGGAGGACTCGAACACAAACGAGGTGGTCAAGTGAATCGGGACGGCGCGCGCGCCAGTGGCTGGATCGGGCTGGCTGCCCGCGTGCAGGGCGAGCGTGTCGAAATGCGGATCGGCGTAACCGGTCATGGTGTCCTCGTTCTCACGGTGTTGCAAATTCCAATTGTGGGCTATATTGAATGCGTGGCTTCACACAGCGCCCACGAGGAGAACAGCATGAAAGTCAGCGATATTTTGCGCATCAAAGGCACGACGCTTTACACGACCACACCCTTGGCACCGCTGGCTGATGCGGTGCAAACCATGGCCGACCACGATTTGGGCTCTATCTTGGTCATGGACCATGGCGATTTGGTCGGCATCCTGACGTTTCGCGAGGTGATTTTGGCGCTCACTCAAAACGGTGGCACTTTGGGCCAAACCACAGTGCGCAGCGCCATGGACGACCATCCGATCACTTGTTCACCCGACACCGAGTTGGATGAGGTGCGCCGCATGATGCTGGAGCGCCATGCCCGCTATTTGCCCGTGCTCAGCAAGCGCGAACTGATGGGTGTGGTGAGTTTTTACGATGTGGCCAAGGCGGTGGTCGACAGCCAAAACTTCGAAAACCAAATGCTCAAGGCCTACATCCGCGACTGGCCTGCAGAAGAAGAGGGTGTCAAGACCCCTCAATAAACCGCGTCATGGTCACCCACATTCAGCAAAATGATTTGCTGGTTGTGTATCAGCAGTTCAAGCGTGATGCGGTAAGTCACGTTGATAGATACCGAATGTATGCCCTGCAACCGCCCCGACAAGGCATGCAGTCGAAGTGAAGGGTGGTGTGGGTTCATCTCCAGCAGCGCCAATGTTTTGGCGTATTGATTTTTCAACGTTGGATGCCGTTTTAAAAAACGCACTGCGCGACGCATGTAGTCGTCTGTGAAAACGAGTTGGTAAGTCATGCTTGGATCAAAGACCCTTAGCTGTTTTGGTTTTCAGCATGGCATCTAACCTCGCCATGTGCGCTTGGGCGCTTTCTTCCACCGCTTTGCCAGCAGCCACATCGGCACGGCTTTGTGCCAAAGCTGCCTCAAGTTCGCATTCGCGCAGATAGTGGTAATGGGACATTTCCATCACCACGAAGCGCTGCGCGCCCCGGACAGAAATCGTGGCTTCGGTTTGATCGGTCAGTGCTTCTTCAATGGCGGCGATCCCGCGGACCTTGAGGTCATTGGCAGTGAGTTGGCTCATAAGGACTCCTTGGATCGTGCTATTTTAAGTGCGATAAAGAGTGCGTTTGCAAAACCGTCCTTTGAACATGAGCAGATGATGAAAAACGCTGGAAATTGGGCCTTGATGGCGCTCAGGGATAATCCCCCACATGAGCGGCAACACCTTCGGCACACTATTCGCAGTCACCAACTTTGGTGAATCCCACGGCCCAGCCATTGGCTGCGTGATTGACGGCTGTCCTCCCGGCATGACCTTGAGCGAGGCCGACATCCAGCACGACCTGGATCGCCGCCGCCCCGGCACCAGTCGGCACGTTACTCAACGCCAAGAACCCGATCAAGTGCAAATCTTGAGCGGTGTCTTCCAAGGTGTGACCACGGGCACGCCCATCGCCTTGCTCATTCAAAACACCGACCAGCGTTCTCACGACTACGGCGACATCTTGCAAACCTTTCGCCCTGGGCATGCGGACTACACCTATTTGCAAAAGTACGGTGTGCGCGACCCGCGTGGGGGCGGTCGTTCATCCGCGCGCCTGACTGCACCCACCGTGGCCGCTGGCGCCGTCGCCAAAAAATGGTTGAAAGAAAAATTCGGCACCACCTTCATGGGTTGCATGACCCAATTGGGCGAGCACCCGATTGGTTTTGAAGACTGGTCGCATGTGCCGCACAACCCGTTTTATGCGCCCATCGCCGATGTGGCGCATCTCGAGGCTTACATGGACAGCCTGCGCAAAGCAGGGGACTCCTGTGGGGCGCGCATCCGAGTGGTGGCGCGTGGCATGCCGGTGGGTCTGGGTCAACCCATTTACGACCGTTTGGATGCTGACATCGCCTATGCCATGATGGGTTTGAACGCGGTCAAAGGCATCGAGATTGGCGCTGGTTTTGCCAGTGTGGCGCAACGCGGTTCAAGCCACGGTGACAGTTTGACGCCCGAAGGTTTTGCCAACAACAACGCTGGTGGCATTTTGGGCGGTATCAGCACCGGCCAGGACTTGGAAGTGAGCATCGCCATCAAGCCCACCAGTTCCATCCTCACACCACGCGACAGCATCGACAGCGCGGGCAGTGCAGTGCAAGTGCAAACCAAGGGCCGTCACGACCCCTGTGTGGGCATTCGCGCCACACCCATTGCCGAAGCTTTGCTGGCATTGGTGGTGATGGACCATGCCTTGCGCCATCGCGCGCAATGCGCCGATGTGGTGCCAACTTTGCAGCCCATCCCCGCGCACCGTCCGGACTGAGCCCATGACAGCCAACTCCGCGCCGCGCGTGTCGCGGCGTCAACTGGTGCCGTTCGCGGCACTGTCCGCCAGTTACTTCGCCCACATTGGTTTTTTCAACCCCTATTTGCCCCTGTGGCTCAAGCATCTGGGTCTGAGCCTGTGGATGATTGGCCTGCTGACCTCGATGCAAGCTGTCACACGTGTGTTCGCGCCTTACCTGTGGGGTTGGTTGAGCGACCGCAGTGGCGAACGGGTGCCCCTCATGCGATGGTGCGCAGGCATGGCTTTGCTGTGTTCCTTGGGCTTGCTTTTCAATCCTTCACCTTGGTGGTTGGCGGTGGTGTTGTTGTTGATGTTCACCCACACCAGCGCCATGATGCCCATGAGCGAAGCCGCGATGGCGCATTTGGTCAGTCACCAAGGTACTTTGGATGTGCGCCGTTACGGGCGCATACGCCTGTGGGGCTCGCTGGGTTTCCTGGTGACGGTTTTTGTCTCGGGTGCTTGGTTCGAGTCCCGGGGCATGGGTGAGTTTCCACTCTGGACCATCGCTACCTTGGCTGCGATCAATTTGAGCGTGTGGCAGTTGCCCAATGTGCGCGAAGAAGCGCACCATGCGCCTGGTCAAGCGGGATTTACCGATGTGCTGCGTCAACCACAGACGCTTTGGTTTTTTGCCACCTTGTTTTTTCATGTGTTGTCGCACGTGGCCATTTACACGTTTTTCTCTTTGTACCTGGACGAATTGGGCTATGGCAAAGACATGATTGGTGTGTTGTGGGCCTTGTCGGTGGTGGTCGAGATCGTGGGCTTCTTCACACAAAGCCGTTGGTTGCATTGGCTGAGTTTGCCCGCCTGGTTGTGCGTCTGCACTGGCGTGATGGCGGTGCGCATGGGCTTGACCGCTTGGTTTGGCCAGGTGCTGTGGGTGCTGCTGCTGGCGCAAGCCCTGCATGTCTTCACCTTTGCCATTCAACACACGGTGTGCATTGCCTGGTTGTCCCAGCATTTCCCTGGCCGGTTGCGTGGCCGAGGACAGGCCTTGTATGCCGTGATCGGCTATGGCTTCACAGGGGTGCTGGGTGCCTTGGGTGGTGCGGCTTTGAGCACGCGCTTTGGTTTGCAAACCGTGTTTCTCGCTGCCATCCCGATAGCCCTGATGGGGGTCTTGTCTGCGCTCATGTTGCGGCGCAACGCAACACCACTCCCTTCATCCATAGAAGTTGCATAAGGCCTCATTTTCTTGGCTGACATCTTGTCGTAGAAGCTGAAACTTCGTACACCTCAGGGCAGGAGGTGTGTCATGTCTCATCCTCGCGTCCTGATTGTGGAAGACCATCCCTTGATGGCCGATGCCTTGCGTGTGCATCTTCACGGTCTTTTGCACCAGATGGTGTGCACCCACGCCCACTCACTGCAGCAGGCGCTGGTGTGTTTGCAGCAAACGCCAGGGTTTGCATTGGTGATGCTGGACTTGAACCTGCCAGACTCCCAAGGCCTCAACACTTTGCATGCGGTGTGTGCAGCCAGGCCAGATGGTCCCTTGGTGGTGTTGACTGCTTTAGATGATGAACAGGTCATGCAAGCATGCCTGGCCAACAACGTGCCCTGCATCATCAAGTCAACATCCTCATCCAAGCTTCAGAAAGCGTTGCTGGACCTACTGACCAAAGTCGTGTCAACTGGTGCTACCCCATCACCTGACTTTCAGGCGCGCGAGGCTGAAACCCATCTGGTGGACAGACTCTCCAGCAAACAGCGGTTGGTGCTTTCATTGATGGCGCAAGGTCAAAGCAGTACAGACATTGCGCGTTTTTTGCATCTGAGTGAGAGCACGGTGCGTACCCACATGGCAGACATTTATCAGCGTTTGGGTGTGAAAAACCGCACGCAAGCCTGCACCCAGTATGTGCTGTGGACACAGCAAAAAGGCATTGGGGACGCCTGAAGTGGTGCGCTTGTTGTTCTTGCTGTTTCTGTTCTGCTGGGTTGAATCGCAGGCGCAAACAACAACGCTTTGGTCCAAGCTTCGCATTGCGAGTGACGCCAGTGCTTCATGGACACCTGAACAAGCGTGGGTTCATACACAAAGGCCTGAGGCATTGAGGCTGCAACATGCCCATCAGGTGGTGGGGGCGGCGAACAGCCCACCGCATTGGGCGGCGTTCACACTGGACCGCACGGATTTCGAAGAGCAGGCCTTGTGGCTCAGTTTGCAGTCACCCACGCAAGACCACAGTGCCTTGTGGGTTCGGTACGGTGATGGTGATTGGGAATTCCAGCCCGAAGTCAGCGCACAAAACCAGGGTGTGGGCGAAGGGTACTTGATGGCCACATGGTCGTTGAAAAGCCGTGATGCGCCACGCTTGGATGTCTTGTTGCGTATTCAAGGTCCTAACCGCGTTCAATTCCCGTTGTCAGCGCAAAGCACCGTTCAATACCACCAGAAACAGCAGCGTCTGATGTTGTTCATCGGCGCGGTGTTGGCGCTTCCTTGCATGGTGATGTTTTATGCCTTGACCTTGATCAGGCATTTGCAAAGCCCACAACTGCCATTGTTTTTGGGGATGGCTTTGTCAGAATTGATTGCCGCGATGTGGGTGAGTGGCCTGCTCAGTTTGTGGTGGCCCATGCTGTCGCGGTTTCAAGCCGCCTGGATTGGCAGCATCTGTTATTGGCTGCTGTTCGTGCTGAGTGTTTTCCATGCCCAGTCTTTTTTGAACACTCGGCAAACCAACAAATTGGTTCACCGTCAATTGCAAGGACTGGCGGTTTTATGGGTATGTGTGGTGCCTTGTTGTGCCTTGCTCAGACCTGAATTGCTCAGGTCGGTTTTGTTGTGGGGTGGTACTGGGCACACCCTGTACATGCTGCGTTTGGCTTGGCTTCAATCGGGTCATGCATCAGCACGCTCTCAAAACTTGTACTTGGGCGTTTGGGTGGTGTACGCATCATCGGTGCTGGTGTATTGGATGTACCGTTGGTTCGAATGGCCTCTGCTGACCACCTTGGGGGTGCAGTTTGTCCAAGGGGCAGTGGTGTCCACCTTGCTGGGTTTGGCTGCCAGCATTCAAGTGATTGGCGAGCGAGAGCAGTTGGCGCAAGGACTGCTGATGTCGCAGGCAAGAGCACGTTGGTATGCAGCTGCACAGCATGATTTATGGCAACCCTTGCAAAGCATTCAACTCTATAGCCAAGCTTTGCTGAAAGCGCCTTCTTCGCAAAAGCCCAAGCTGGTCAACGGTTTGAAATTGGCATCGCAGTCGGTTGACGATTTCATGAATCATCTGCGTTTCTTCGCTGAAGGCGCTGTCCCAACAGTGTCAAAACGTCATCAACAAACGGTCTGCATCCATGACGTTTTACAACCGCTGGTTGACGAATTTCGACCCTTGGCCCAAATGCGTCACTTGGTTCTGCGCTACCGCCCCAGCCAAGAAACCGTCTTGATCGATCCAATTTCAGTACAGCGCATGGTGCGTAATCTGCTCAACAACGCCATTCATTACACGCCAGCAGGTGGTCGGGTGCTGATCGCATGTCAGCGCCGTGGCCAAGTGCTTTGGCTGCTGTGCATCGACAACGGCATGGGCATGACGCCATCGCAATTGAAGGACTGCTTCGAACCCTTCACCAGGTTTGACCTGACGGGTGAGGGCATCAACAAACTGGGTTTGGGTTTGTTCAGTGTCAAACAACAAGCTTTGCAACACAAGATGCCCACACGACTGCAAAGCGTGCAAGGCAGAGGCACTTTGGTGGGATTTGGCATGTCCTTGGTAAACAAGCCAGTGACTGTTTAGACCAGGCTTCGCACCACACCACCGTCCACCCTGAGCGCCGCGCCATTGGTCGCTGCGGACAAAGGGCTGCACACATAAGCCACCATGGCGGCCACTTCCTCGGGTTGAATGAAGCGTTTGAGCAGCGACGTGGGTCGGCCATGGGCGAAGAAATCGGCTGAAGCTTGTTCGAAATCCACGCCTTGCTGCGCAGCCAAGGTGTCGAAGAAGGTTTTGGCGCCTTCGGTCAGCGTGGGGCCTGGCAACACGCTGTTGACCGTCACGGCCGTGCCTGCGCAGGTTTCAGCCAAGCCGCGTGCCACGGACAGTTGTGCCGATTTGGTCATGCCGTAGTGCACCATTTCAGCGGGTGGGCAAATGCCTGATTCGCTCGAGATGAACACGATGCGACCTTGGTTGCGCTGCTTCATACTGGGCAAATATGCCCGTGACAAGCGCACACCGCTCATGACATTGGTTTCAAAAAAACGAGTCCAGTCTTGATCGGGAATGTCTTCAAAGGGTTTGGGGTCAAAGATACCCAGGTTGTTGACCAAGATGTCGACACGCGGCAATGCTTTCACCAACAGGGCACAACCAGCCGCTGTGCCAGCATCGGTGGCCACACCTTGCAATGTCGCATCAGGAAAGGCGCTTTGCAGTCGTTTCAAAGCCGCATCCACCGATCCTTGTGAACGGCCATTGATGCACACATGCACGCCTTCAGCAGCCAGGGCGTGTGCAATGGCATAGCCAATACCGGCTGTCGATCCCGTGACCAACGCTGTTTGGCCTTTGAGTTTCAAATCCATGATCAATCCTGTTTGGAATGGCTGTGCAGCCAAGGTTTCAGCCAACGGGTGAGCTGCGGCGCAACCACCCAGGTCATGATGATGACCACCAGCATGGTGAGCAGCATCACACGCGGCACCAGCGGCCAAGGTGCCAACAAATCACCCAGCACGATGAACAGCATCAGCACCGTGGGGAAAATGCCCATCCAAGTGACCACGGCGACTTTCCAACGTGGGGGAGGCGAGTGGCCTTGGCCTGTCATGAACCAATGCGCCATGCCAATGACTTGACGTGTTTGCGCAGGTCCCTCTGTCAGGGGTTCGATGGCGGCCAATCTCAGCGAGCGGGCTGGCGAGTTTTGCCAATCTTGCAAATGCGCATCGCTGTCAAACGCAAAGACCACGTGGTAGAGGTCGGGTTCCACCGGGGTGGGTTTGACCAGTTGACCGCCCAGGTGACCCGGGAAGTCACTGGCCACAGCCATCATGTTGTTCATCAGGGTTTCGAACGTGGCTTCACAGCCAGGTTTGATGCGACGGCTGACCAGCACCGTCACGGCAGCAGGCAGACTCATGAGGCGATGCGATCAACGCCCCAGGTCTTTGGCACTGACACCCCCGATGCCCCAATTGGTGTTGGGCATCTCGATGATGCACACCCGCACACTTTGGACGGGGGCATCGACGGCCTCTTGAAGGGCTTGTGTCACTTTTTCAATGACTGCTTTTTTTTGCGCTTCAGTGCGACCTTCGAGCATGTAAATTTGAGCGAGTGGCATGAGAGACTCCTTAAACAAAACGCAGCGAAACGCTGCCCAGGTGTTGAATACGCAGGTTGACATGGTCACCTGCTTTCACGCTGATGGCTTCGGTGACGCCACCTGAAAGCACCAAGCTGCCCGCTGGCAACACTTGACCGCGCTCACCCAAGTGGTTGACCAACATGGCGACAGCCGCCGCAGGATGGCCCAAGACAGCAGCACCCGCGCCCAAGGCCACGGCTTCTCCATTGATCTCGAACACCACGCCCAAGGTGCGCAAATCGACCGAACGCGCATCGGCAATTTGTCCGCCCACCACAAAGCGTGAGGCCGAGGTGTTGTCAGCCACCACGCTTTTCAAATCGAATTTGAAATCGCGATAGCGGCTGTCGATGACTTCAATGCCGGGCAACACCACATCGCTGGCGGCCAAAACCGAAGCAATATTGCATCCGGGGCCGCGCAGTTCGTGTTTGGTGATGAAGCAAATCTCAGCTTCCACCTTGGGGTGGATCAAATCTGAAATCTTGACCTCACCGCCTTCGGGCACGCTGAATTCGTCCACCAAGAATCCAAAAACGGGGCTGTCCACGTTCATTTGCTTCATCTTGGCGTGTGAGGTAAGACCTGCTTTGAAGCCGACGACCCGCGCCCCACGGCGCAGTTTGCGTGCCAACACCTCGTCTTGGATGTCGTACGCATCTTTCCAATCCATGTCTGGATGGTCGTCTGTGATTTTGAGCGTGTCTTGGGCCTTGAGTTGGCAGTTTTCCAAATGCTCAGCGAGTTGGCGGATGGTTTTTTGATCGAGTGCCATGGGTTGCTTTCGTTTGCTTCAAGCCGCTTTCAGATGGCGATTTTTTGCCAGGGTCATGGCGGTGTCTTCAATCATGTCCTCTTGACCGCCGACCATGCCTCGGCGTCCCAACTCGACCAAAATTTCGCGAGCAGGAATGCCAAATTTCTTTTCGGCACGCTTGGCAAACAGCAAGAAGCTGGAATAAACACCGGCGTAGCCCAGGGTGAGTGAGTCTCGGTCGATGCGAATGATGTGGTCCATGATGGGCACGACACGGTCTTCTGCCACGTCTTGGATCTTGAACACATCCACACCCGTCGCAATCCCCATGCGGTCGCACACCGCGATGAACACCTCCATCGGGGTGTTGCCCGCACCAGCGCCGAGACCAGCGGCAGCGGCGTCAATGCGGTTGGCACCCGCGCGAACAGCGGCAATGCTGTTGGCAATGCCCATGGCCAGGTTGTGGTGACCATGAAATCCCAATTCGGTTTCAGGGTTCAAAGCCGCTCTGACCGCTTCGATGCGAGATGTCACATCTTCGGGCAGCATGTAGCCGGCAGAATCAGTGACATAAATGCAATTGGCGCCATAGCCTTCCATCAACTTGGCTTGACTGACCAAACCCTCGGGGGTGTTCATGTGGGCCATCATCAAAAAGCCCACAGTGTCCATGTCGAGTTTGCGGGCCGCCGTGATGTGCTGCTCCGACACATCAGCCTCGGTGCAATGCGTGGCCACGCGGATGGTGTGCACGCCCAGGTCATGGGCCATTTTCAAATGGTCTACGGTGCCGATGCCTGGAATCAGCAGAGCCGACACCTTGGCTTGTTTCATCAATGGAATGACGGCAGACAGGTATTCCTCATCGGTGTGGGATGGGAAGCCGTAGTTGACAGAGCTGCCACCCAAGCCATCACCATGGGTGACTTCAATCAGGGGCACACCAGCGTCGTCCAAGCCTTGCGCAATATTGCGCATTTGCTCGAGCGACATGAGGTGGCGTTTGGGGTGCATGCCATCACGCAGGGTCATGTCGTGCACTTTGATGTTTCGACCTTTCAAGCTCATGGGAAATTCCTTTGTATTGATCAAGCCGTGACGGCATCGAGTTGGATGGCGCCAGACAAAATGTTTTCAGCGAACATCTCTGCGGTGCGCGCCGCCGCAGCGGTCATGATGTCCAGATTGCCGGCGTATTTGGGAAGGTAATCGCCCAAGCCCTCCACTTCCAGGTAAATGGAGACGCGCTTGCCGTCAAACACAGGGCCATTGACCAAGCGGTAGCCAGGCACGTACTTTTGCACCTCTTTCACCATGGTGTGCACCGAGGCCGTGATAGCGGCTTCATCGGGGGTGCCTTCCACCAGGCAATGCACCGTGTCGCGCATGATCAGCGGTGGGTCGGCGGGGTTGATGATGATGATGGCCTTGCCTTGCTTGGCACCGCCCACTTTGGCCACCGCACTGGCGGTGGTACGAGTGAATTCATCAATATTTTTACGGGTGCCGGGGCCTGCAGAGCGGGAGGACACGGTGGCCACAATCTCTGCATAGTCCACCGCTTGGATGCGCGACACCGCATACACCATGGGGATGGTTGCTTGGCCACCGCAGGTGACCATGTTGACATTCATTTCGCGCTTGCCAATGTGCTCTTGCAAATTGACGGGTGGCACACAAAACGGCCCAATGGCCGCAGGTGTGAGGTCGATCACCATCACGCCGAGTTCGGTCAGTTTGCGCGATGTTTCTGCATGCACATAGGCCGAGGTGGCGTCAAAAGCGATTTGAATGCCATCCGCTTTCACATGCGGGACCAAGCCGTCCACGCCGTCGGCGGTGGTTTTGATGCCCATTTCACGGGCCTTTTTCAAACCATCCGATGCGGGGTCAATACCCACCATCCAAACAGGCTCCAGCACTGGACTGCGTTGCAATTTGGCGAGCAAGTCGGTGCCAATATTACCGGGCCCAATCAGGGCGCACTTCACTTTTTTCATGACAACTCCCAATAAAAATCAAACAAAGCGAACCGAGCAACTGCCAATGCCACCGATGGTGACGCGCAAGTTGTCGCCCGCGGCAACGGGCACCATGATGGCCAGGGAGCCCGATAAAACCACTTCGCCTGCTTCCAGCGCGATGCCCAAGCGGCCCAAGGTGTTGGCCAACCAAGCCACGGCGTTGGCAGGGGCACCCAAAGCCGCCGCACCTGCGCCCGTGGCCACGATGTCGCCGTTTTTCTCGAGCACCATGCCGCAAGTGTTGAGGTCGACATCGCGCGGGTCCACCAGGCGGTCGCCCAATACAAACACACCGCAAGAGGCGTTGTCGGCCACGGTGTCTTGGATCTTGATCTTCCAATCTTGAATGCGCGAATCCACGATCTCAAAGCAGGCCATCACACCCTCGGTGGCTGCCAGCACATCGGCCGAGCTGATGCCTGGGCCTTTGAGCGTTTTCTTCAGCACGAATGCAATTTCACCTTCGGCTTTGGGTTGGATCAGGCGCGACATCGGAATCGCTTGCCCTTCGTTGTAGACCATGCCATCGGTCAAATACCCAAAGTCGGGCTGGTAAACGCCCAGCATGTTCATCACCGCTTTGCTGGTGACACCGATTTTTTTGCCAATCACACGTTCACCTGCGAACAGGCGTTTTTTCATCAACTGCTGCTGGATTTGGTAGGCGTCTTCGATCGTGATGTCGGGGTAGCGCGTGGTCAGGGGTTGCAGCGTTTGGGTGTGCACCAAGGCTTCGTACAACTCGTTGCCAAGTTGTTCTATCAATTGAGCTTGCATCGCAGGGGGTCCTTCAGGGGGCAGTTCAGTCTGAGAAAAAGTCGTTCAGCAATTGCGCGAAACGTTTGGCATGTTCGATTTGCGTCCAATGGCCGCATTGGCCAAACACATGCAACTGGGAGCGGGGGATCCACTCGGCCAAGGTGTGTGAATTGGCGGGTGGAATGATGCGGTCTTCGCGACCGTGAATCACCAAGGTGTCGTGTGGCAAGGCTTTGATGGCCGCTTCAGGGCTGGCCATGCCGTCCACCCAGCGTTGGCGAGGGGCTGGGAACATTTGGGCATAGGACTCTTGAAAGCCAGGGCGGATGCTGGCTTCATAGCGCAGTTGGGCCAATTCATCATTGACCAAGTCACGGCTGTAGGCGAACAAGTCCATGATGTGTCGCATGTTCTCGAAACTGGGTGTGTAGCCCCACACCGCGTCCAGACCTGGTGTGATTTCAAACGGCACGCCCACGCTGCCCATCAGCACCAGTCGATCAACCCGCTCGGGGTGTCGAATGGCCAAAGCAAGGGCCAATCCGCCGCCAAATGAATTCCCCACCAAATGGGTTTTGGCGATGCCCATGGCGTCCATGAAACCGATGGCATGTGCCACCCACTGGTCCATGTTGTAGACCTGACCCGCAGGGCGATCGGTGAACCCAAAACCCACCATGTCCAAAGCCAAGACGCGGTGTTGCTCAGCCAATTTGGGAATCACCAAGCGCCAGTTGGCCCAGGCGGACACGCCTGGCCCAGAACCGTGGATCAACATCACGGGTGAGCCTTGACCGATGTCGTGGTAATTTGTCTTGATGCCGTTGGCCACAATGCTGTGACCGATTTCAGGGCTGGGTGCGTTCATGTGTGGTCTCAGAGCTTGATGCAAACGTTTTTCAGTTCGGTGTAGAACTCGAGCGAATGCACACCACCTTCTCGACCAATGCCCGACTGCTTGGCTCCACCAAAGGGAGTGCGCAAATCGCGCAAGAACCAAGAATTGACCCAGGACAGACCCACTTCCATGCGTTGCGCCACGCGGTGAGCGCGAGACACATCGCGGGTCCAAATGGCGGTGGCCAAGCCGTATTCGTTGTCGTTGGCTTTGGCCAGGACTTCCTCCTCGGTGTCAAACGGTGCGATGTGGCAGCAAGGTCCAAACACTTCCTCTTTGATGACCCGAGCGGTTTCAGGCAATCCGGTCCAGATGGTTGGCTGAATCCATGAGCCGCCTTTCAGGGCGGACCCCATGTCAGGCACGCCACCACCAGTGACCACGGTGGCACCTTCTTCCACCGCCAATTGGTAATAAGACAGCACCTTGTTTTGATGTTCTTGGCTGATGAGTGGCCCCATGCCTGTGGTGGCATCGTCCGGTGGACCCAGCTTCAAGCCTTCGGCGCCTTTTTTCATGGCCGCCACAAACTTGTCAAACAAGGGACGTTCCACATACACCCGTTCGGTGCCCAAACAGACTTGGCCGCAGTTGGCAAACACCGAGCGCATCGTGCCCTCAATGGCAGCGTCAAAGTCGCAGTCGGCAAACACGATGGCCGCGTTTTTGCCACCCATCTCCAGACTGACGGGCCGCGCACCTTTGGCGGCGGCTTTCATGATGACCTCCCCGGTTCGGGTTTCGCCTGTGAAGGTGATGGCATTGACCTTGGGATGGCTGGTGACAAATTCGCCTGCGGAGTTGGGACCAAAGCCTTGCACCACGTTGTAAACACCGGGGGGAATGCCGGCTTCGTTCATGACTTCGCCCAAGAGGGCGGCGGTTTGAGGTGTTTCTTCCGAGGGTTTAACCACCACGGTGTTGCCGCAGGCCAATGCAGGTCCGACTTTCCAAGTCATGAGCAGCAGGGGCAGGTTCCAGGGGCAAATGACGCCCACCACGCCAACAGGGCTGCGGTAGCCATAGTTGATGGCGGTTTTGCCATCCGGTGTGGCCATTTCGAAAAATTCGGTGGGCACGTTCTTCACCACATCGGCAAAGATTTTGAAATTGGCAGCGCCTCGTGGAATGTCCAAATGGCTGGCCAAGCTGCGTGGCTTACCGGTGTCAGCACATTCAGCGGCCACGAACTCATCAAAGCGTCGGTTGATGCCATCAACCAAGGCGTACAACCGCTCGACGCGTTCGGCCACGGTCATCCGACCCCAAGGACCGTGAAAGGCTGCACGGGCGGCATTGACCGCGTTGTCCACATCTTGGGCACTGGCTTCGTGCACCAGGGCAATGACTTCACCAGTGACGGGCGAGCGTTTTTCAAATGTTTTGGAGCTGGCCGTGTATTCGCCATTGATGAAGTTCAGGATTTGTTTCATGGTCAAGGTGTCAGGGTTTTAAATTCAAAGCATCCAAGCCTGCTTGGGCAATTTCTTCATCTTGTGATTCGCTGCCGCCGGATACGCCGATGGCACCAATGCGGTGGCTGGCATGCACGATGGGACAGCCACCGCCGAAAGACACAAAGCGAGGTCGCATCACCAGGCCTTGACCAACGGCAGGCGAGTGGTGTTTCAGCGTCTCAGTCCATTTACTGGTCGGCAAGCCAAAACTGGCGGCGGTATAGGCCTTGTCCAACGCAATGTCTATCGAATGCAGGGGTGCGCCGTTCATGCGCAAAAAACCCACCATGACACCTGAACCGTCGGTCAACGCGATGTTGACTTGCACGCCCAATGCCTGCGCTTTGGCAGATGCGGCTGACAAAGCCGTTTGCACGGCTTGCCAACTGATTTGGGGTGTGTCGACGGTCAGGGTAGAGCTTGTCATGGTGGTTCTCTCTCTATCAGGGGTGCAACAGATCAGGTGTACACATCGGTGAATGAAGGCACGGCATCGCCTGTGTGATAGAAGATACCGGTCCACAGTTGGTCTTCGGTCCAGGTGGTGACAGGACGGTCGGGTTGCGACAAATAGCCCAATCCGGAGAAGGTTTCGTTGCGGTTGCCACTGGGGTCGAAGAAGTAAATGGTTTCACCGCGGGTGATGCCGTGGCGTGTGGGTGCCACATCGATCTTGGTTTTGTTTTTGGCCATCACATCAGCAGCCTTGAGCACATCGTGCCAAGAGTCGAGGAAGAATGCGGCGTGGTGGAAGCCTGCGCGAGGGCCACCCACGAATGCAATGTCGTGTGGTGTCGACGTGCGCGCCATCCAAGTGGCCGCTTGAATCGCGCCATTGGGCCCCACCACCACTTGCTCGACCAATCTGAAGTCCAGCACTTCGTTCATGAACTTGGTGTTCTCGGCAACATGGTTGGTGCCTGTTTCAGGATTGAGTTCGCACATCAACAAGACATGGTCCAACCAATGTGAACCTGCGCCATGTTGTGAATCGGGCCAAGGATCAGGGTTGGTAGAACCCACATCGGTGCCGACAAACTCTTTCATGGCGTAAAGGCGCATTTCGTGGCCGCTTGGCAGGTGGAACTGCAACATGCGACCAGTGGCGGGCAAACTGCCTTCAGCCAGCATGACTGTTTTGATGCCATAAGCTTGGATGCGTGATTGAAGGGCATCCAAATCGGCGTCTTTCTCCACTTTGTAAGCCACATGGTCCATGCCGGCTTGATTTGACGGTTGCAAAATGACCGAGTATTTGTCCCATTCGTCCCAGCATTTCAAATACACATTGCCATGTTTGTCTTCCATGGTTTTGGTCATGCCCACCACGTTTTCGTAGTGCTTCACGGCTGCTGCCACATCCATCACTTTGAGGGCCACGTGCCCAATTCGCATCACATTCATCGCTGTCTCCTGGTTATTTTCAAGTTGCAATTTGGTTTGTTTGCACAAACCCACGGGAAAACGGTTTTTCAAATTTGCCAGCCACCTCAAGCTTCACTGCACAACGGGGAGCGACACGGCAAGCCAAGGTGTAGCCTTGGGCCTCTTCTTCGGCAGTGACATGGGCCCGGCTGATGGGTCCCAAACTGTGGATGTCACCTTCCAAAATCTTGACTTTGCAGACCCCGCAACCACCGTTGACGCAGCCCACAGGGATGCCTTTGCGTCCGAGGCGCAACATGCCTTTGAGCAAGCTTTCGTCGCCTGCGCAGGGATAGCTCTCATTGGTTTGTGCAATGTGCACCTGGACTTTGGGGCGGGTGTCAAAAATCATGGCAGTCCTCAGACCCGTTTGAACAGAGGGCTGCGCACTTGGTCTGCATCAGCCGCTGACAAAAACTTCTCGGTGTAAATATCACGCTCGTATAAACGGCCTTGCATCAAGGTGGCGATGCAGGCCTCGATCATGGCGGGTGGTCCACACAAATAAGCCTTGTGGCCCGAGAAGTCACCTTTGAAATGTGCTTTGGCCACGTCGTGAACAAAGCCTTGCGCAGTTTGCCCACCACTGCCTTCTGAGAGAGCAGGCACATAGGTGAAATGGGGGTGCGCAGCCGCCAGTGCTTTGAACTCGTCGTCGTAATACAACTCTTCGACGGTGCGCTGTCCATAGACCAAGGTCATGGGTTGGGTGCTACCGCTGTCAATCAAGTCCAAGATCATGGAGCGGGGGCTGGACAAACCTGAACCACCTGCCATGAAGATCATGGGCTGCTGGGCACTTTGACGCACCAAGAAGCGACCATAAGGGCCACTGATCTTGAGCTTGTCGCCAGCTTTGAGTTGTTGGTGCAACCACGTGGTGGCCTTGCCCTCTTTCAAGATGCGGACATTCAGCTCGACTTCGCCGGTTGCTTTCACCTGCTTGGGGGTGTTGGCAATGGAGAAAGCGCGACCACCTTCAATACCCGGGACTTGCACCTGCACATACTGACCCGCTTGGAAGTGCAAGGGATGATGGAGCTTGAGGTAAATCGCCTTGATGGTAGGCGTCAAATCGACGATGCGCGACACCGTGGTGTCAAAGTCTTGCACCGGGATGATTTCGGCATCGGGGTCTTCATCGATGTCTGCTTCGATCGTGGTGTCCGATTGCAAAGTGGCGCAGCAGGCCAGGGTTTTGCCATCGTCACGCTCGAAATCCATCAACGCAAAGGGGTTGGCCGCACCATGGTCCACTTCACCGTCTTCCACTGTCACCTTGCAAGTGCCGCACAAGCCGTGGCCACAGGCGTGGGGGATGTAAATGCCTTGGCGCAAAGCCGCATCCAAAATGGTTTGGCCTTCTTCCACCTCGATGGTGGCACCCAAGGGTTCGAGTGTGAGTTGGTAGCTCATGCGATGTCCTAGAAAGCTTGACGACCGGGTCGCACTTGTCGCTTGCTGCCTTCAAGTGCTGGGGTTTTGAAACGGATGATGGATTTATGACCCAAACCATGGTGCTCCAAGGACTTGCCAAAGTCAGGCTTGAATTTTTTGTTGGAGCTGGTCCATTCCACGCGATGCCAGTCGATTTGTTCGAACTCGGGATGTTCGCCATACAACTCGGGCAGCACGTCGTGTACCAATGCGCCGAAGGGCAAATCGGGCGGCAGGGGCACGCAAAACGGTGCGCAATACATCAAATGGTTGTCCCAGCCCACGTAGATCAAGCGATTGCCGTGGAACAAGTCCTCGGTGTCGGCTTGTCGAAGGGGATAGTCACCCACGGTGAGCAAGCCGTCTGGAGGACACTGCGCGCTGCGATCTGGTACTTCTCTACTCATCGCCAGCTCCTTCTGGGGCATCGGTGCCGCGCCATTTCACGAAGTTCTGGCGGTCTTGGCTGGTGCTGAAGTCACCGTTGTCCTCGCCGCCATTCACGCCGTAATAGCGCAAGACTTCACGCACGGGGCTGTCGCCAGGAGAGGCGGGGTTGATGTCGTCGGGGTAGCAGTTGCCTTGGTAAATCTGGTGCACAGGCAACCAGGTTTGTACATACTTGCGAGGCTCGTATTCGAAGATTTCTTGACAGTGGTCGCTGCAGAAGTGGTATTTCATGCCGTGGTAAGTGGTCTCGCGGTAGGCGATTTGTGTCGGATCGCCAGGTTCGGTGAACAACATGGGCACGGTGCAGGTTTGGCACAACATGGGCAGCACCTGGTTGAACCAACGGCCTTCTTTCTTCTGCGTCTTGGTCCAGTGGTCCAAGCGAGAACGGTAGTAGCGGTCGAAAGTGTCAGGGTATTGCTCGGACAACCAAGCCATTTCGTCTTCGCTGGGGATCCAGGTGTGGAAAGCCGCCGCATGGCTGTATTGGTAGAACGTCGCCCAGGCTTGGTGGCTGATGTGGTTCTTGCCTTCGCAAGCATCTTTCCAGCCCTTGGGTTCCCGAATGCCGTAGCGAGCCAAGTCTTTGAACAAAGCGCCGCCATTGCTCTCGGCGTACATCTCCCATGCTTGTTTCCAGCTCATCACACGCTTGGGCAGCATGTAGTCTTGCATCATGGCCACCAAGGTGAGCAGGCGATAGCCGCGCCAAAACCACTTGTCGATCCAGCGTTGCACGATGGGCACGTTGGCGGGGTCTTGTTCCAACATGAACTTGATGCACTCAATGCCCAAGGTCATGTGACGGGATTCGTCCGACTGGGCTGAGAAACCAAAAGTCACGGTGGAGATGTCGCCGTTGTGTGCCGCACCCGACATGAAGGGCACGAACAACAAGTTGGTCAGCACGTATTCAAACGAGAAACTCACGGCGGTCAAAAACTCGAACGGACCACCGCTGAACGCATCCTCAAAGAAGGACTTGGGCACCGACAAGTACCACATGTTGTCAAACCAATGGTTGGCCGAATGCATGCCGTTGAAATACTTGTTGTAGTGGGAGATGGCGTGGGTTTCGGTTTGGAAATGACGCAACTCGTCGACGGCTTGCATTTGCGCTGCCACCCGGGCACCTGCACCTGTGAACTGACGACCCACGTGTTGGAAGCCTCGGTGGGCGTAGTACTCCAAAGGTGTGACTCCTTGGATGAACAGTTTCAAGGCGTTGATGTAACGCGCGTCGCTGACACCCAATTGGCCATTGTTTTGGGCAAAAGCATCGATCACCGCGTAGAGTTTTTTGTCCTTTTCGCCTTGGTATTTCCAATATGCGTCCATGGTCAGGCGGAACGGGTCTTCCCACTTGTCCCAATCGTGGATCTTGATGCCTTCGTACTTGTCGTAGGGAAACACCTTCTCCATGGGTTGGTAGGTGGTGTCCCAATGCAAACCGCGTGTCATGGCGGCGTATCGGTCTTTCAGACCCAGTTTCTTTTTCTTGACGGGTGCATCCATGGTTGTCTCCTGGTTTTTCTCTGAATCAAGCAAGGCCAACCGCTTCGCGGTCGCTGATGGGGAAATAGGCGCGGTGCAAAATGGCTGGATCGGCTTTGAGGTTGTCGGGGCCGCCGTCGTAGGAAATGCGTCCACGTGACATCACATACACATGCGAGGCCAAGGCCAAGGCCAATTGAGTGAATTGCTCAATCAGCAAGACGCCAATGCCACTCGCGGCAATGTCTCGAATGACCGGTACCAAGCGGCTGACGATAGAGGGTGCCAATCCGAAGGACAGCTCGTCAATCAACAAGAAGCGAGGCGAGACCACCAAGGCTTGCGAAATGGACACCATTTGTTGCTGTCCACCCGACAAGTCGCCTGCTGCTTGGTTCAAGCGGGTTTTCAATTCGGGGAAGAGCTCGAGCACCCGTTCAATGGATTGGTTCAAAGCATTGCCGGACAAGCCAGTACCTGCGACCAACAGGTTCTCTTTGACAGTGAGTTCGCGCAACACCTGATGCCCCTCAGGCACGGTGGCCACACCATGGCGACGAATCTCATCGCTCTCCAGACCTTTGAGATTGATGCCGTTGAGCAGGATGTCACCAAAGGCTGGTTCGACCACACCTGAGAGGCCCAACACGGTGCTGGTTTTGCCCGCCCCGTTGGGGCCCATGAGGGCGGTGACCATGCCGGGTTTGACCTCGAACTTGATGCCATGCACCACGGCTTTGGTGCCCCGCACCATGATCAGGTTGTCGATCTTCAGACTGCTGTTGGACGGGTTCATGCATGGGCTCCCAAATCTTCAAAGCTGCCCAAGTAGGCTTTTTGCACCTCTGGGTTTTGTAGCACCTCGTGGGTGGGTCCCAAGGCCAATAACTTGCCAAAGTCCAGCACCATGGTTTCTTCACAACAAGCGGCGATCAATTCGACATCGTGGTCGATCAAGAACACCTGGGCACCGCAATAAGCAGGAATGCCCCTGATGATGTCTTCCAAATGCTTGGTTTCAGATTCGGACATACCCGCGCCAGGCTCGTCGAGCATGACCAATTCGGGTTTGCCAATCAGGGCTTTGGCTATTTCGGCCAAATGGCGCTCTTGCGTGGTCAGGTTGCTGCCCTTGCGGTGGATGCGCTTGGTCAAGCCCACATAGGCAATGGCTTGCTCAACCGCATGGTCGGCCATGTCCTTGTCGATGAAGCCGGCATGGTCGGCAATCGCTTCGACGTTTTCCCACAGGGTCAAATCGTCGGCGATTTGATCGGTTTGGAAGGTGCGGCGCAAACCAAACAAGGCGCGTTTGTGTGGGGCCAAACCCGTGAGCTTGCGGCCGTTGACGCTGACACTGCCTTGCGTGGGTGTGACAAAGCCAGACAGCACATTGAGCAAAGTGGTTTTGCCCGCCCCATTGGGACCGATCAGTCCAGAGATGCCGCGTGCAAGCGTGACCGTCAATTCATTGATGGGCTTCACTCCGCCGAATTGCACTGTCAAATTTTGGATGTCAATCATGTCTGCAACCCTTTCTCAACGGTAGCTGGCAAAGGGTTTGGGGAAACGCTGATCGATGCGTTGACGCACTGGCAGCATGAAGCGGTAAGTCACGATTTCAACCACCACCTTGGCCAACATGGCACCCCACAAGATACCGAGTGCGATGCGGTGTTCCACATCAAACACGCCATGTGCAATCCAAGCCACAAAAAAGCCGATGAACAACCAGTTGAGGGTGCGCTTGATGAAGCGGTGATCAGGCATCAGTCCCATGCGCTCGACCAGGCGGGCCAAGCTCAGAGAAAACCAGGCTTCGATGTCTTCCGCACCGTCTTGCACACGCTTGCCAAAAAAGCCCAACAACAACCAGCACACGCCTGGAATGACCATGCGGAACAACAAGGCGATGAGGGCAATGAAAAACGCACCGGCAAAGCTGGCCCATTCTTGTTTGGCGCAAATCAAACCGATGGCGATGGCGATCGCACCCCAGGAGACCGTGCCTTCCACAATGCGGCTCATGCGCACGAATTTGTAATAGTCGGCCAACTGACCAGCCAAACCTTTGCGCCCCTGAATCAGGGACACCAAGAGGGCGAAGCCGAAAAACACATTGGACAAATTGCCATCGACACCGTGGTCATTGAGCAGGGCAGGCAGCGCACGGATCAACAAACCTGCGAACAAACAACCCACCCAGTTGTAAACCCCACCCACGACCACCAAGGCGTAGAGCAGGATGGATTGGCTCACCGGGAAACCTGTGTTGTCGAGTTGGCCGTTGAGGCCTGCCAACAAACCACCCGCCAAGCCTGCCAAAAAGCCACCGATGGTGAAGGCCCAGGCTTTGTAGCCAAACACGCTGACACCCGCTGCAATGGCGGCGGCTTCACTTTTGCGAATCAGCGCCCACGAGCGTCCAGCCTCCGTGGCACGCAACCATTCGAGCCAAGCCATGCCAGCGGCCAACCACACCACCGCATACCGAAAGTAACTGCTGTCACTCACTGCGATCCAGGGGCGCTCGATCAGGGCGCGTTGACCATCGACCACCTTGCCGGTCCAACCCGGACCGCCATCGGGAAAACCAATCACGTTGACCACCACTTGGAAAGCAGCAGCCACCATGAGGGTGAGCAAGGCCAGGTACAAACCGCGCATGCGCAAGGCCGGCAAGCCCACCACCAAACCAAAGGCGGCTGCAACAACAGCCCCCAAGACGAGCGCCAGTTCAAAGGGCATGCCCACGCCATGTACCAGCCGCAAACAAACCCAGCCACCGACGCCACTCAAAGCAAATTGCGCCAAAGACACCATGCCCAATTGGCCGTAGAGCAAAGACACAGTGGCAGCCACCATGCTCAGACAGGCCACAGTGGTGAACGTGTTGAGCCAGTAAGCCGAAAACAATACCGGACCGAGCAAACCAAACACCGCCAAGGTGATCAGAATAGGCGTGATGCGCCGCAGTGGCGAACCCGGTGGAATGTCTGGTTTGTCTTTATCGCGTGCCATGTGGTGCTCTGTTCAGTGAGATGGTTATTCGAGATGGCTGTTGTCGCGCGACAAGCCAATGCCTTTTCGTTGTTGCCACAAGATGGCCAAGATGGCCACCACAAAACCGGTGGCAGAGCCATAGCGGGAAATTTCAGGGACCAAGGTGGTGAGGGCTTCAATGACACCAATCAACAAACCACCCAACACGGTCATGGGCAGTGACACCAGTCGACCGACCACGGCCGCTGCCATGGCAGGGATGACCAAAAAAGTGAGCACGGTGGGGTTGAGTCGAACCATGTTGCCCATGAACAAGCCGGTGATGCCGGCAAACAGGCCGGCAATCGTCCAGGCCCAGGTGTCGACGTTTTTCACCCGCACACCCAATAAACCGCTCAGTACACGATTGCTTTGCAGGGCGCGCATGCGCAAGCCCAGGGGCGTTTTCGCGAGCAACCACAGCATGCTGATGGTCATGGCCGCTGCCAATACCAGGGCCAGCAAACGCGTGTAGCTGATCAGGCGGCGACCATCGAATTCGAGTCCACCGCTGTCGGTGGGAAGAACCAAACGACGGGGATCATCTCCCCAATACCATTGCGCCATGCCCATGACCATCAAGGCAAAGCCCAGGGTGGCCATGGCACGCACAATGCGGTCTTGGTGGGTCAAACTGGGCGCGATGAAACGCCCATAACCCCAAGACAAAAACGTGGCCACGAAAACACCTGCCACCCATCCCATCCAGTCGGCGTATTCCAGGTCGATGAGTTGCCAGCACACCATGGCAGCCAAACCGCCAAGTGCACCATACGCAAAATTCACCACACCGCTGGCACGGTAGAGCACCACCAAGCCAACGCCTGAGAGGGCATACACCGCGCCGACACTGATGCCGACCACGAGAAAAGGGAGCAGGGTTTCCATGTTGCAGTCTTTATGAAGGTGTCAGGCCTTACTTGGCCACGCCTGTTTTGGCTTCATAAGCCAAGACATCCGCCAAGTCTGCGTCTTTGGCTTGGAAACAGTTGGGGGTTTGCAGTTTGAAACCACCGCCTGTCAACAAGGCCACGCGACCGTTGTGATTGGCCTGGTGACGCTCGCCTTCACCGAAGTACCAAGGTGAGCACAGCATGTCGGTTTTCACGTTTTTGATGCCGCGAGCTGCAGTCAAGAAAGCCTTGCGGTCAACGTCACCCTTGATACCAAGCATGGTGTTGGTGGCCACTTGGGCTGCCAAATAACCGGCCTGAGAGAAGGAGTCGATCGGGTCTTTTTTATTGCCGTATTTGCCCATCACAGCCAACCAGTTTTTGGTGTCAGGACCGTCTTTGTCCAAAGGCTCGAGTTCCATGTGGATGTACAACTTGCCATCCCAATACTTGCCAGCAGCCTTGGGCATTTCAGTGTGATAAGCCGATGTGGGCAAACCCCACTTGATGGACTTGCCCATGTCTTGCTGTTCAGCAGCGGTCAGGATGGGCAGCATCATGCCGCGGGGCATGCCCAAAACGATGCCGTCTGGTTTGGAAGCTTGTGCTTGCAACACGATGGCATTGCCGTCGAGTTGGCCTGGATCAAAGATCACTTGCTTGACATTCACGCCATTGGCTTTGCCCCAGCTTTCCACACCGCCACACACCCAGTCGCCAAAACCAGGGATGCCGGGGGCGATACAGGTGATGTTTTTCAACTTGAAGGTGTCAGCGATGTACATGGCTGCGCTGATCGTGGACTGGCGTGGTCCTTGGTTGAAAGGTGCATAGTTTTTGCCGTAGAAGCAAGCACGGGGGACGCCCACACCGGCAATCACGGCCACACCTTCTTGTTCATACAGTTTGTTGTTGGCACCACACTCCACGAATGAGGTGGAACCCACCATGCCCACCACCTTGGTGTCTTTCACCAATTTGGAGGCGGCTTGAGCAGCCACTTCTGGGTTCCAGGTGTCGTCTTGCACCGTGTAGTTCACAGGGCGGCCATTGATACCACCGTTGGCATTGACGCATTTGAAATAGGCTTCGGCCGCGCGCGCAGCAGAGGAGAAGTCTTCGGGGCCCGTTTTGCCCACGATGGCTCCAATTTGAATAGGTTCGCCAGAAGCTTTTTTGCCGTTGCCCATGCCACAACGGTCTTGGGCTTGTGCACTGACGCTGAAGCTTGCAGCAGCAACCAGGCCCAATGCAAGAATGATTTTTTGTTTCATGTGAACGAGTC
>JACCDK010640195.1_pt1 | contig 32491 bp, 33 predicted proteins | sample 7445871 | NCBI WGS metagenome assembly JACCDK01 (sample SAMN15323436, study PRJNA562643) | freshwater metagenome | isolation source: river surface water | place: USA:Blue River Watershed | collected 2017-08-15 | reverse complement strand
TAATACTTCTCCAAGTACATTTCCATTTCTTTTTGCACCTTCAGAGCTTCTCGTCTTGAGGAAGTGAATGTATCATCTCCTGCATAAATAATTCCTCGAGAAGAGTTTACTAATAAGCCAACATTTTTATTCATACCAAATTTGGAAACCTCTTCCAGACTACCGCCTTGGGCACCAATACCGGGAACGAGCAAAAAATGATCGGGAACGAATTTTCGAACATCTTGTAAAAATTCTGCTCGAGTGGCACCAACCACATACATTAAATTATCTACAGTTCCCCATTCTTGGGATTTTGTCAAGACATTTTGATAAAATGTCTTACCATTTTCATCCTTCATTAATTGAAAATCCAAAGAACCAGGATTGGAAGTTAGCGCCAATAAAATAACCCATTTTTGTTCGAATTGTAAAAAAGGTTCCACCGAATCTTTTCCCATATACGGAGCAACCGTTACAGAATCAAAATCTAATCCACAATAACTTGGGTCATAAAAAGTTTGCGCATATTTGGTGGCAGTATTACCGATATCACCCCTCTTTGCATCTGCAATAGTGAATATTTCTTTTGGAATGTATTCTATGGTCTTTTGTAAACTTTCCCAACCCTTTGGCCCCAATGCCTCATAAAAAGCAATATTAGGTTTGTAGGCTACAGCCACGTCAGCTGTGGCATCAATCACAGCCTTATTGAAGGCAAAAATGGGGTCTATTTCTTTTTTAAAAGAGGAAGGAATCAAGGCGGGATCTGAATCTAAGCCTACACATAAATATGATTTTTTTCTAAAAATCTGCTGAATTAATTCATTTAAAGTCATATGCAATAAGTATAGACAAACTTTGAAAAATGCCTAATTTTGAATAAATTTGGCACAAATTAAGAGCAATATTTTTAAATTCCTAAAGGTTCTTAATGAAATACTTTTAAATAAGCTTTCAGGTTTCCTATGCAATTTACACAACACGATTTACAAGGTATCATAGAATGTATTCCTACTAAATTTCACGATGACCGTGGATTTTTTTACGAATCGTATAATCAAAATTTATTTGAAGCTAATGGCATCGAGGGTAATTTTGTTCAAGACAATTATTCTTATTCAAAAAAAGGAGTAGTTCGTGGTTTGCATTTTCAAAAAAATCCAAATGGACAAGGCAAATTGGTCCGTTGTATGAGTGGAAAGGTAAATGATGTAGTGGTCGATCTAAGAAAAAATTCACCTACTTTTGGTCAATACAGAAAGTATTTGTTGGATGCTGCTCTTGGAAACATGTTGTTTGTACCTATTGGATTTGCGCATGGTTTTGAAGCTTTAGAGGACACTATTTTTGTTTACAAATGCACTAATTTTTGGAATAAGGCATCAGAATCAGGCATTAGATTTAACGATCCTATTTTAAATATTGATTGGGAAATAAAGAATCCTATTGTTTCTGAAAAAGATTTAATTTTACCTTTATTTAATCCTGAAGAGGAAATTTTTTAATAGTCCATAATATTTGATAACTTTGTAGCAATGACGCGGAAATTGATTCTTTCCAGCCCACTTCTAGAAATAACCATTTCAAGGTTATGTCAAGAGCTCATTGAAAATCAAATAGATGGTATCGAAACTGTAATTCTGGGACTGCAGCCTAGGGGAATCTATTTTGCTGAAAAAATTGCACAAGAATTATCCAAACATTTACCTACCACCCCATTAATCGGTAAATTAGATGCAACTTTTTACAGAGATGATTACAGACGCAGAGAACAATTAGCCCCTAATTCTACAGATATTCCCTTTTTAATTGAAAATAAGCGTGTTATTTTGTGCGATGATGTTTTAGCAACAGGTAGAATGGTTCGTTCTGCATTGGATGCGATGAATTCATTTGGCCGACCAGCCAAAGTAGAATTATGTGTATTAATCGATCGAATATACAATCGTGATTTACCCATTCATCCTGATTATGTTGGAAAATCAGTCAATACAATGTCTACGGAAAAAGTATTAGTTGAATGGAAAGAACAAGGATTTCCTTCTGACAAAATTTGGTTAATAACAAATCAATAAAATATGTTGAAGTCGCCTCATTTATTAGGAATCAAAGAATTGGATGAAGAATCCATTCATTTGATTGTTAAAACGGCAAAGGAATTTAAAGAGGTCTTAAACAGACCGATCAAAAAAGTACCTTCCTTGAGAGATGTTACGATTGCGAATGTATTTTTTGAAAACTCAACCAGAACTCGATTATCTTTTGAGTTAGCAGAGAAAAGATTATCTGCCGATACGATTAATTTTTCCGCTTCTGGTAGTTCGGTAAAAAAAGGTGAAACTTTGTTGGATACTGTGAACAATATTTTAGCCATGAAGGTCGACATGATTGTCATGCGCCATGCAAGTCCAGGGGCACCTCATTATTTAGCCAAACACATAAAAGCCAATATTATAAATGCCGGTGATGGGACTCACGAACATCCTACCCAAGCCTTATTAGACACTTTTTCTTTGCAAGAAAAATTAGGTGATTTAGCAGGTAAAAATATCGCTATCATAGGAGATATTTTACATTCAAGGGTTGCTTTATCAAATATATATGCATTGAAAAAACAAGGTGCCAATGTTCGATTATGTGGTCCGAGTACACTAATTCCAAAACATATTCAAAGTCTGGGGGTTGAGGTTTCCCATGATGTGGCTTCCACCTTGAAATGGTGCGATGCGGCAAATGTTTTGCGCATTCAATTAGAACGTCAACAAATAAAATATTTCCCAAGTTTACGTGAATATGCACTGACTTTCGGAATCAATCGAAAAATGTTGGAAGAACTTCCAAAAGAAATTGTCTTGATGCATCCAGGACCCATTAATCGTGGGGTCGAATTAAGTTCAGATGCTGCTGATTCCCCTCATTCAATTATTTTAGACCAGGTAGAAAATGGAGTGGCTGTCCGAATGGCAGTACTTTATTTATTGGCACAACGCCAATAATTATATTTAACGTATGAATTCCATCCAAACACTTACCCTTTCAAATGGCATTACAATTGTACACCGCCAGGTAATTCATACAGAAATATCACACTTGGGGATCATGTTAGATATTGGCAGTAGGGATGAAAATGAACAAACGCAAGGACTTGCTCACTTTTGGGAACACATGGCCTTCAAAGGGACCCAAAAGAAAAACAATCTTCAAATTATTAATCGTTTGGAAGTTATTGGAGGAGAATTGAATGCCTACACTACCAAAGAAAAAATTTGTTTTCACGCCTCGATTTTAAGTCCCTATTATGAGCGAGCACTTGAACTTTTGACAGATATCACCTTTCAATCTACTTTTCCTGAAAAAGAACTTGAAAAAGAAAGAAGTGTGATTTTGGAAGAAATGGCCATGTATTATGACAATCCGGAAGATGCTATTCAAGATGATTTTGATGAAATTTTATTTCCATCTCACTCGCTAGGATTTAATATATTAGGTACACAAGAAACGGTAGGACATTTCCAGCCCTCTGATTTAAGAAGATTTATTGATGAGCATTTAGATACTAGTCGAATTGTTGTTTCTTCAATTGGTAAATTGAGTCATCAAAAAGTATTTCAATGGGCTGAAAAACATGTCGGTGGAATTCCTAGTAAACTCAACCCAAAACAAAGAAATAAACCTATTTTATATACACCTATTGAAAAGATTGTTCAAAGAGGAATGAGTCAATCTCAAGTGGCAATAGGTAGACAATCTTATGAAATTTTGCATCCTGACCGATTAGCCTTTTTTATGATTATAAATTTATTGGGTGGACCGGGCATGAATTCTCTTTTAAATGTATCGGTTCGTGAAAGGCATGGACTTGTTTATAACATTGAAGCTTCTTTTACTTCATACATGGATTCTGGTTTTTGGGCTATTTATTTTGGTACGGAACCGAACCAAGTCAATAAATCCTTAAAACTCATTTCAAAAGAGATGGAGAAATTAAAGGAAAGAACCTTCAGTCAGGTTCAATTACAAAAAATTAAATCGCAGCTTAAGGGTCAATTAGCTATGGCAGAAGAAGGTAATTTGAATTTTATGCTCATGATGGCCAAAAGTTTACTTGACCGAGAGAAAATTGAAAGTTTAGATGAAATTTTTCAATTGATTGATGGCATTTCAGCAGATAAAATACAACAACTAGCTCAAGAAATGTTCCAAGAAGACCAAATGAGTCGATTAATCTTTGAACCTTAATATTTTGCATCTCTATATTCACATACCTTTTTGTCGACAGGCCTGCCATTATTGTGATTTTCATTTTTCGACCAATATTTCTGGCAAAAAAGTAATTTTAGAGGCCATCCAAAGCGAAATCAATCTTCGAAATAATTATTTAAATGACAAAAATTTAAAGACAATCTATTTTGGAGGAGGAACCCCTTCCCTATTAAGTCCGAATGAGTTAGAACTTATTTTCAAAACGATACAATCGCAATTTAGTATTTCTAAGGATGCAGAAATCACATTAGAGGCTAATCCAGAAGATTTAAGCATCGAATATTTACAAGCAATTTATGCCATTGGCATCAATCGTTTAAGCATTGGTATTCAAAGTTTTTCAGAGAAAAACTTATCATTTTTAAATAGAAACCATTCCTTAAAACAATCTATTGATAGCATTGAAAATGCACAAAAAATTGGATTCAAAAAATTAAGCTTAGACCTGATTTTTGGAATTCCAAATTACCCATTTAAGGAGTTAAAAAAAGAACTTGATCTATTTTTACAAACTGGGGCAAACCATTTATCGACCTATAGTTTAACAATTGAACCCAAAACAGTATTTGGACATCAAAAGAAAAAAGGATTGTTTCAAGAAACGAAAGATGAAGAAATGGCCAATCAATTTGAATATATAATGCAAACCTTGGCATTGAATCATTTTGAGCAATACGAAATATCCAATTTTGCCAAAAATAATGAAATTTCTATTCATAATACGAGTTATTGGTTCCAAGAAGAATATGTAGGAATTGGCCCCTCAGCACATAGTTTTAATGGAATAAGTAGGCAATGGAATGTGGCAAGTAATGGGAAATATGTTAAAAACATAGCCCTAGGATTGCAATTTTTCGAAAAAGAAGAATTAACCAAAAGAGAACTCTTAAATGAGTTCATATTAACTCGATTAAGAACCAAGTGGGGTATTCCTTTAGATACCTTTAAATCTATGATTGAGGAAGAAAATTTAGAATTTCCAATACATGAAATCAATTATTGGCAAGAGAATAATTTGGCAAGCATTCAAAATAATCATTTAATATTAAGTCCTAAGGGCAAGTTAATCGCAGATAAATTAAGTGCGGATATTTTTTATTTATCATACCAATAGTATTTTTGCAATCTAAATTGAATGTATGGCCAAAAGAATTGACACATCGAATGCAAAATCCACCCTCAGCGGATCTAAATTCAGCAGAGTCAATTCTACCAAAAAACCATCTAAATTACCCTTTCACAAACGAATCATTCGACTTTTTCTCAAATGGTTTTTGATTTTATGGGTAATCTCTCTAGGAGCTATTCTTCTTGGAAAATTTTTACCCATTTATTTTACCCCCACCATGCTATCCCGTAAAATTGAAGCCTGGTCGGAAGGTAATTCAGGAAAAATTTACAGTAATTGGACAAGCTACCAAGAAATTGATAAAAATTGTGGTTTAGCAGTCATTGCCTCTGAGGATCAATTGTTTCCAGATCACAATGGTTTTGATTTTGATGCCATGGTGGGTGCGGTAAAAAATAATATGAAGGGAAAGCGGATTAAAGGCGCTAGTACCATTAGTCAACAAGTAGCCAAAAATGTTTTTCTTTGGCAAGGAAGGAGTTATTTTAGAAAAGGCCTAGAAGTGTACTTCACTTTCATGATTGAGCTTATTTGGGGTAAAAAAAGAATATTAGAAGTTTATTTAAATGTAGCTGAAACCGGTAAAATGACCTTTGGTGTAGAGGCAGCCTGTAGGAAATACTATGACCACACTTCTTCGGAGGTTTCCAAATCAGAAGCTGCTCGAATAGCGGCAGTTTTGCCAAATCCTATCCGTTTTTCAATCAAAAATCCATCTGGATATGTACTACGTAGAACTGGTCAAATTCAACGACAAATGAGAATGTTGGGTGGTAAACGGTTTATGGAAGAAAATAGACTGTGAGAAAATGAATTCGAAATCATTTGTTGATATTTATGAAGTTGTTAAACTGATACCTGAAGGCAAGGTTTGTACATATGGAGCGATTGCTGCTTATTTAGGATCAAAAGGTGGCGCAAGACTCGTAGGATGGGCAATGAATGCTAGTCATGGAATCTCTGATATTCCAGCTCATCGGGTTGTCAATAGAAATGGTGTACTTACTGGAAAAAATTTCTTTGGTCCAGGACAAATGCAAAAATTATTAGAAAAGGAAGGAATAAAAATTGAGAAAGATCAAATTTTTAATCTTTCAGAACATTTTTGGGATCCAAGTATTGAACTTTAATAAATCCCAGTATTAGTAAAAAACTGTACCTATTTTCTATTCCCCTAAATTTAATCACTGGTAAATTTTTAATCTAAACCTAATTCTTTCCTTATCCTTCAATTTCGCGAACTAATTCATCGAACCATTTTTCTCCAAATTTTCGAATCAAAGGTTCTTTTAAAAACTTATACAAAGGAACTCCTAGTTGTTTTCCATGGTCGCAAGCGTCAGAACAAATACTCCAGCGTTCGTAATTTACTGCTTTAAAATCTGCTAATTTAGAAACCCGAATTGGATATAGGTGGCATGATATAGGTTTTCTGAAATCTATTTTTCCATCCAAATAAGCCTGTTCGATAGCACACTTCAAATAACCTTTATCATCATAGATTGCATACACACATTCTCTTCCCTTGATAATCGGAGTAGAATAATCACCGTCTTCATCTTGTACCCAAGTACCTTGCTTAGCAATCTCTTCTCTACCAATTTCCGATAAGTAGGATTGGATATCCGGCTGAATAGTTTCTAAAATTTCCAATTCTTCTTTTTCCAAAGGAGCCCCTAAATCCCCTTCGATACAACAAGCTCCTTTACATTTGCTTAAATCACAAACAAAAAATTGTTCAGATATATCGCTTGTTATAACCGTATCTTCAATTAAATACATAAATTAAATTTTTCACAAAGGTATTCAATTTTGTAATTTTTCATGCTTTGCAACGTTTTAAATAAATAATAGTAATTTTGTATAAATTGATTTTATATCCATGTTCAAATTTAAAGGCATAGCATTATTATTTTCCTTTCTTTGTCTAGGCCTTTCCGCTTTTTCCTTTTCTAGTACACCCGATACCATCATGATAGGACCTATCAAGGTAGCTATTCATGAGTCGGCCAAGCCAATTTTTGAAAAGGAGTATAAAATGCTCAATGCCAACAAAAGGTATGTCATAACAATGATGGAAAAGATGAAAATGTTTTTTCCCGTGATAGAACCTGTCTTACAAGAGGGATGCATACCGATTGAATTTAAATATTTATGTGTTCAAGAAAGTTCATTAAATGGTAATGCCGTTTCTACCTCAAATGCAGTTGGCTATTGGCAATTTAAATACGAAACTGCATTAGACAATGGATTGAAAGTCAATCAGCAGATTGATGAAAGAAAACACATCATTGAAGCCACTAGAGGAGCAGTCAGTTATTTTTCTAGAAATAATAATGTACTTAATAATTGGATAAGTACCCTTCTTTCTTATCGTTTAGGATTAGGTACTGTTAAAAAAATGTCCATTTTTTCAGAATGGAATGGAAAAAATGAAATTCAAGTTGATTCATCTACCGACTGGTACGTTTTACGCTTTTTGGCCTATAAAAACTTTTGGGATGAACAATTTGCTAACAATGCAATTGGGCTCAGCCCACCTACTTTATTAACATATACTAATTTCCAAGGTAAAAATCTGTTAGAAGTTTCGGATGAATTAAAAGTAAGTTATGACGATTTAAAACGTCATAATCCTTGGATTTTAAAAGATTATATTCCAAATGATAAACCCTACACGATTTATCATCCCTCTAATTTAAATTACTTTATGGATGGAGAAATCCCTACTAATTGGGAGACCCGAAGCATTCAGGTGGAGGATCCGAAAAACTTCATTTTAACGGCATCGATAGATTCAACTAAATTATATGAAGGGAATAAAACCAAATTGCAAAAAAGAAAAACCAAAGATATTTTAAGTAAAGAGGTTGAAATTAAAATCCATTATGTACAACAAGGGGATAATTTAACCTCTATTGCACACCAATATGGAATGTCACTTAATTCACTTTTGGAATTAAATAATCTACATATGACCAGTCTTTTATCGATTGGACAATCGATAAAATATGAACGAAAAATTCCAATGATTGAATTAATTTCGAAAAAATTAGATGAAAAATCGAAACGTTCTAAATCTGAAAAAGAAGAAGTAATTGATGAAAATGAACCTAAATCCAATGCAATAGAGGAAATAAAAGGTGACCGAAAAATTACCACCAAGGTGGATAAAGAGAGTTTTATCATCGAACCTGCAGAAAGTAGAGAAATTAATATTCAACCAGAAAAACCAGAAAAAGAGCTTTGGAAAGATAGTAAATTACCTGGCAAGGATAATGAGGTACAAATACCAAGTATAATATCTGAAAATAAATCAATAAAGTCCGAAAATAAAGTAATTACTCTTCCTGCTGAGCATACTGTATTACAAGGAGAAACTATTTATGGAATTGCTAAAAAATACAACATTTCCATCAATGACCTTATTCGATTCAATAAAACGTTATTGAAAAATGGACTTCAAAAGGGACAAATATTGAAATTGAGATAAATTATTTTTTCCGTAAAATTAATATACCGTCTCTTAGTGGCAATAGAAGTTTTTCTACCCTAGAATCTTTTGAAAATTTTTCATTAAATTCTTTTAAAGCTTTTGTGGATTTGTCCATCGCCTGAACATCAACAATTTTACCCGACCAAAGTACATTGTCAATCATAAGAATTCCTCCTGGCCTAATTTTATCCATCAGTAATTCAACATATAAATCATTGTTTTTTTTATCAGCATCGATAAAAACCAAGTCGATTGGATTCTCGATCTTAGGAATTTCGAATTGCGCATCCGCAATTCGATAATCAATTTGATTTTGGTAAACTGATTGGTTAAAAAACGATCGAGTAAAGTTTTCTAACTCTTCATTTATATCAATGGTAATAATTTTGCCATTTTCTGTAAGCCCCTCTGCTAAACATAAGGCTGAGTACCCAGTATAAGTACCAATCTCAACAATTAGATTGGGTTGTATTAATTTTGAAATTAAGGATAAAAAACGACCCTGCAAATGCCCTGAAATCATTCTAGGTTGTAAAATCATTGCATTGGTTTCACGATTCAACTTTTTGAGCAAATCGGATTCAGGTTCGCTCATTGATTGAGCATAATTTTCTATTTGTCCGTTGACAATTTCCATCTATTTTGTTCCCACGTAAAAGAAATCCAATGATTCTGCTGGATTTTCAGAAATAAAATAATCTGTAACCTGAATATCGGACACTAATTTTCCACTTGATTTTGCAGCTAATACTCTTGATAATCGATTAGCCAAATCATATGGAACTTGTAACCAAGTTCGAGGTAAATTGTATTGCAAATTGAAAATATCAAACCTAGTAATTTTGGCAACCGATTTTTTATTTTCCTCGTAATAGTCCATCACTTTATCATTTCCATGAATTCCCAGCGTATCCACCGAAGAAAAGTGCTTTTTCATCAGAAGTTCCAATTCGTGAGCTAAATATTCTCTTACATGCCAAGGATTTCGGGTTAATGAGAATTTTTTATTGACAGTCGTTAAGAACAATTTTCCTCCAGGTTTTAAGACACGTGCAGCTTCCTTCAAAAAATAATCGTCATTTTCAATATGCTCAATCACTTGAAAGGTAATTACAAAATCAAATGTATCGGATGGAATACCCTTTAAAGGAGGTAAAAACATGTCAATGAATTTAAATGAAGGGTATTCTGAGGTTAATTTATTCATTAACTCTTCATTTTTATCTACACCAGTAAAATACGATACTTTATCTGCTAAAACCGCCACCCCTCTTCCTGTGCCACATCCAATCTCCAACAAATTTCCATTTACCAATTTACTTACATATTCATATGGAAATAATAGACGTTGATGAACGGGATTATCTGAGGCAATTTCAGAAGATGCGATTTCGGTAGTTTTGTACATAATTGAAAATTAATCTGCAAAGATAAGTTATCCATTGTACAAATAGCGGATTATTCTAATTTTTTAGCGACCTTTGTACAAATTTTCGCATCGTGAATCAAGACAACAAACCTCATTACAGAAAGCCATTTCGTCCTCATTTTCAGGCTAAACCCAATAACTCAGAATTTGTTTTTGGAATTCAGTCGGTTTTAGAAACGATTCGTTCAGGAAAAGAAATTGATAAAATTCTAATTCAAAGGGAATTGGGCAATAATGAAGTGATGGAATTAGCTAAGGAGCGGGAATTGCAAATTCAAAAAGTTCCAGTTGAAAAATTAAACCGTATCACGCGAAAAAACCATCAAGGAGTCATTGCTTTTGTTTCTGCCGTTCATTATGCAAAAATTGAAAATATAATCTCAGACTGTTTTGAAAAAGGTGTTGACCCCTTCATTCTTATATTAGATCGCATTACGGATGTCCGAAATTTTGGAGCAATTGCTAGAACAGCCGAAATTGCTGGTGCGCAAGCAATTGTTATTCCTAGCAAAGGAGCAGCTCAAATCAATGCGGACGCCATGAAAACCTCATCAGGAGCATTAAATTTCCTACCTGTTTGTAGAGAAGAAAGCCTAGTCGCAACAGTTGAATATTTACAAAATTCTGGACTAAAAGTGGTTTGTTGTACAGAAAAAGCTTCAAAGAAATTGTACGAAACTGATTTAACAGGTCCGCTGGCCATTGTCATGGGATCAGAGGAAGATGGCATTTCAGAAGGCATTTTAGTTCGAGCCAATGAAAGAACTTCTATCCCTCAATCTGGAAAAGTTGACTCCCTAAACGTATCCGTTGCAACCGGAGTTGTACTTTTTGAAGCAGTTAGACAGAGGGGATAATTCAGTCCCTATGTATTACCGTCGCAGCAGCCTGTGCCCCTGCTAGAACCGTAATATCAGAAATAGTTACATTAGAAGGTGCGGTTACAATATAACGAACAACGTCGGCAATGTTTTCAGCATATAAAGGTTCAAATCCTTTATAAACGGAATCAGCTTTTTCTTGATTTCCTTTAAATCGGATAGTTGAAAATTCGGTATTAACTGCACCTGGTGCCACATTCGACACCTTGATTCCATAGGAGATTAAATCCAACCGCATACCCGTAGAAAGTGCTTCCACAGCAGCTTTTGAGGCACAATATACAGCTCCATTGGCATAAGTCATTTTACCAGCAATTGAAGAGATATTTACAACATGACCTCTTTTTCTTTCTTTCATACCTGGAATAACGGCCTTAGACACATATAATAAACCCTTGACATTTACATCAATCATTTCGTCCCAATCGGCAATCGAGCCTTCGTCAATCGGTTCAAGTCCGTGAGCATTTCCGGCATTATTAATTAAAACATCAATAGCCTTCCATTCCAAAGGTAAATTTTCAAAAGCCTTTTCAACCTCTGCTTGTTTTTTAACATCAAAAACTAAAACGATGGATTGCGTTGAAAGGGAAGCTTGTAATTGAATAAGTCGATCTTCTCTCCTACCACATAAAATAAGAGTGTAGCCTTCTTTAGAAAGAACTTTTGCAGTAGCTAATCCTATCCCAGAACTAGCCCCAGTTACACAAGCTATTTTATTCATTTGATAATTATCCTTAAAGTTTGAATTGAAACACAAATTATACAATAAATTTGTAAAAATTTGTAGTATGAATTATTTAATTGTAGGATTAGGCAATATTGGAATCGAATACTTATTGACCAGACATAATATTGGTTTCTTAGCTATCGATTATTTAGCCAAACAAAAAGATATTTCCTTTAAAGTAGAACGATTAGGTGCAATTAGCACCTACAAGTTAAAAGGACATCAAATTACCTTACTCAAACCCTCAACTTTCATGAATTTAAGTGGTAAGGCAATACATTATTGGATGCAACAATTAAAAATTCCAAAGGAACAAGTTCTAGTATTAGTAGATGATATTGCCTTACCACTTGATACTTTGCGATTAAAACCGAAAGGTTCCTCAGGTGGACACAATGGATTAAAAAATATTGAAACAATTTTAGGAACACAAGAATACGCAAGGTTACGCATGGGTATTGGCGACAATTTTGCCAAAGGAAGACAAGTGGAATTCGTTTTAGGCAACTTTTCAGACAAAGAATTAGATCAACTTCCTCTTATTTTTGATCGAACATGTGAATTCATTGAATCTTTTTGCTTGGAAGGTATCCAGCAAACGATGAATAAATTCAACCAATAATTGCACTTTTTAAAGATTTTTATATTTTTTCAAAGAATTGAAAAATAAATATATTTATAATCTATTTATTTTTGTTTCCAAATTTTATTCTGTATTTTTAAAAAATACATTATTTTTATTTTGAAAATTTATGTAAAATTAAAATTCAAAAAATAAATAAACACAAAATTGTGCAAAACCAAGTTTGGCGATATCAAAAAAATGCAATAATTTTGTATTGTTGATTTAGACAATTAAATATAACAAAACAAATGAAACGCAAAATTATGTTGATTAGTAGCTTGATTGGATTAAGCCTAATCGTGAACGAGGTGAAAGCAAGCGGGACCACTTCAAAAGAGGTTAAAAATGCAACTTTAGTTGTAACACTAGAAGAAACTTTATCAGAAAAATTTCAGTCATTGTTCAAAAGTGCCTCAAACACTTCTCAATTGAATTTAACTGTAAATGTATTGGAAGCTTATCAAAACAATACACTGGAATATTTAGCTTTAAGCAAAGAACAAAAAGTAATTTTTAACGAAACAATTAAAAATTTATCAGCACAAGCACAAAATATCCAAGATGAAAAATCGTTAAATTGGATAAAAGAAATAAACAAATCCGCCAAAAACATTAACATCATCTGGTCAATCAACGAAAAAACACCAACAAATGATGTCGATTTAAAGGAGATGACAGAAGAGCCAAATAGCTTAATCGTAGTATTTAAGCAATAATTTAGAAAGATTGTTAGTAGTTTTCATAGTTAAATAGGTTTAGAGGTAATTAAAAAAGGTGCTGTTTTTAACAACACCTTTTTTTTATTTTTTTTGTACAAAACTTATATAATTAAAAAAATAATAGTACATTTGTAAAAATTTTCATAGTTAAATAGGTTTAGAGGTTAAACAATAAAGCCAGAAGTTTCTTCTGGCTTTATTTATTTTATATCCATTATAATTCTCAGGTTTTTGCAGATTTTAAAAAATCTATCATTCAGTTAAGAAATCTTACCTCCATTCCAAACGGGAGAACTTGGACTTAAAAAAACCAACTCACCCTCTTGGCCTTCAGCCATCAGGATCATCCCTTCACTTTCTACACCCATTATTTTTCGTGGTGCAAGATTAGCCAAAAAGGTTATTTGTCGTCCTATCACCTCCTCAGGACTAAAATGCTCAGCAATACCACTTAAAATGGTACGTTGACGAATTCCGTCATCTACCTTCAATTGTAGTAACTTTTTACTTTTTTCTACTGAAATTGCATCCACTATTTGCCCAACTCTCAAATCCATTTTTAAAAAATCATCAAATGAAGTGGTTTCTTTGATTTCAGGTACTTTTTTGTTTGCTAATTCCATTTGCTTTTTGGATTCTTGTAGTTTTGCTATTTGCTTCTGAATCACCTCGTCCTCAATTTTTTCAAATAGTAGACCTGGATTTTCTAATTTTTGTCCTTCAGCAATCACATTGAAATCTCCAATCGTTTGCCAATCTAAGCTCCCAGACCCAAGAGCTTTGAATAATTTTTGTGAAGTAAATGGCAAAAATGGTTCAAGGGCAACTGCTACATGAGCAACTAATTGAACCGCATAATTTAAAACGGTAGCAGCCTTCTCTGGCTCCGTTTTAATTAATTTCCATGGCTCGGCCTCTGCTAAATATTTATTACCAATTCGAGCAATTTCCATGGCATAAACCAATGCATCTCTAAATTTATAATTTTCTAAGGCATTGGATAAGGAACTTGGGATTTCCTTTACAGCCTTTATCAAAGACTCTTCTAAACCTGTACCTGCTGATTTTGTAGGTACCAACGAATTGTAATTTTTATCAATTAAAACAAAAGCGCGATTTACAAAATTACCCAATATAGCTACTAGTTCAGAATTATTTTTGGTTTGGTAATCAGCCCAAGTAAAATCAGAGTCCTTTGTTTCAGGACTCAATGCAGTAAGCGTGTAACGCAATACATCTTGTTTGTCTGGAAATTCGGTTAAATATTCATGTAACCAAACAGCCCAATTTCTAGAAGTAGAAATTTTATCACCTTCCAAATTCATAAATTCATTAGCCGGAACTTGATCTGCTAATTGATAATCACCATGAGCCATACACATAGCTGGAAAAATCAAACAATGGAACACAATGTTATCTTTTCCAATAAAGTGTACTATCCTAGAATCTTTAGCTTTCCAATACGTTTCCCAATCTTTGGTCAATTGAGAAGTCATGGAGATATATCCAATAGGTGCATCAAACCAAACATATAACACTTTACCTTCTGTACCTTCCAAAGGAATTGGTACTCCCCAATTTAAATCACGGGTCATGGCACGAGGTTTTAAACCCTCTTGTAACCAAGATTTAACTTGTCCGGCCACATTGGATTTCCATTCTGGATGAGATGCAACATACTCTTCAAGTGAATTTTGCCATTGATCCAAGGGTAAAAACCAATTTTTAGTTGGCTTTAAAACAGGTGCATTTCCTGATAATGTAGATTTAGGGTTAATTAATTCAGTAGGTGATAGCGTAGTTCCACATTTTTCACACTGATCCCCATAGGCACCAGGTTGGTGACAAGATGGACACTCACCAATAATATAGCGGTCAGCTAAAAATTGATTCGCCGATTCATCAAAAAACTGATTCGTGGTTTCCTCTATAAACTTACCCTCTTCGTATAATTTTTTAAAAAAATCTTGAGAAATTTGATGATGTACTGGATCAGAGGTACGCCCATAAATATCAAAGGAAATACCAAATTCCGCAAAGGAATTTTTAATGACTTCATAATAATGATCAACTACTTGCTGGGGGGTCTTCCCTTCTTTTTGGGCTTTAATGGTAATAGGAACCCCATGCTCATCCGTACCAGAGATAAAAATCACCTCTTTTTTTTGCGAACGAAGATATCTTACATAGATGTCTGCAGGTAAATAACATCCTGCTAAATGACCGATATGAATGGGTCCGTTAGCATAAATTAAAGCAGCTGTGACGGTAGTACGATTAAAATTTGACATCTCTGGTATTTAAAAAACAAAAATACAGAATTTTTAAAGGAAAAATGAGTAAAAAATATCATTTTTAAAGAACAATGCATTGTTATTTCAAAAAATAAATACTACATTTGCATTCCAAATTTTAAAAACTAGATAAGTACATGCTAATCATTTCGATAAAAGAGAACGAATCAATTGACAAAGCGTTAAAACGCTTCAAAAAGAAATTTGAAAAAACAGGTGTTGTTAAAGAGCTTCGTAGAAGATCTGCTTTTGAAAAGCCATCTATTTCTCGTCGTACAGAATTAATTCGTGCTGCTTACAAGCAAAAAATGTACGGAAACTCTAACAGCTAGAATTTCCTTCATCATATAATTGTAAAAATTGACTAATTTCGGATAATGAATCTGGAATTAGTCAATTTTTTTTTGGAACATCTCCAAGTTGAACGCCGAGTAAGTAAACACACACTTATCTCTTATTCTACGGATTTACAACAGTTTTGTAGCTTTATCGAACAAGGATTACAACCATCCAAAAATATAATTGAACTAAATTCCAAAGACATTCGTCTTTGGATTGTGGATTTATCCAATCATTCAATTGAAAACCGCTCCATTAATAGAAAGCTAGCCGCCTTAAGAACCTTTTTTAAATATTTACAAAGAACTGGGAAGATTTCTGAAAACCCAATGGTATCTATTAAAATGGTAAAAACTGGCAAATCTTTGCCGCATTTTATCCGAGAAACCGATTTGGCAAAAATTGAATTTCCGCAATCCGGTGAAAGTTTTCAAGATTTACGAGAAGAGTTAATTTTCCATTTGTTTTATGGAACAGGCATGCGACTTTCAGAGCTCATTCAATTACAAGTCAATCAAATAGATCTGTATCATAAACAAATTAGGGTTCTCGGAAAAAGAAATAAAGAAAGAATTATACCAGCGCCCGACCTATTATTTGAGATTATTGAGAAGTATTTAAAGGTTTGTCCATTTACAAATGATTTACTTTTACTAACCGACCAGGGTAAACCCTTGTACCCCATGATGGTTCAACGTATTATAAAAAAAGTATTAGGCAATGTAAGCACCTTAGAAAAGCTATCTCCTCACATTTTACGACACACCTATGCCACTCATTTATTAAATAAAGGGGCAGATTTAAATGCTATAAAGGAATTATTAGGTCATGCCAATCTCGCAGCTACTCAAGTTTATACCCATAATTCCTTGGAAAAAATGAAAGAAATTTACCAACAAGCACATCCGAAAGGATCTTAATTGTAAGTTATTAATTATAAATTATGAATTATGAATTAAATTTTCATACTACTTCAACTGACAATTCAAAATTAACAATTTAAAATTTATAGAACCACCGGCCCTTGATTATTAATTTTAGAAACATAGGCCTCTGAATCAATATCTACTTCTTTAAATGCGGCAGACATTGCAACGGCAACTCTTTCAGCTGTTTCTCTTCCTTTACTTAAGGCAAAAAGAGAGGGGCCGGAACCAGAAATTGAGCAACCTAATGCACCCGCAGACAATGCTGCTACCTTTACCTCGTTAAATTGAGGAATTAATATCGATCGAATAGGCTCAATCATAACATCTTCCAAGGAGCGACCAATGAGGTCGAAATCTGGTAACAATAAGCCTGCTACTAATCCAGCCACGTTACCCATTTGTTGAATCGTTTTACTCAACTGAATTTCACGTTCTAAAATACTTCTGGCATCTTTTGTATTAACCTCCACTTGTGGATGCACAATAGTAGCAAATAGCTCCTCTGGAACTTTTAATTCAATGATATCTAATGGATCATAGGAACGAATAATCACAAAACCTCCCAAAAGACTAGGTCCTACATTATCTGCATGAGCAGACCCACAGGCAACTCGTTCTCCTTCCATTGCAAATGGAAGTAATTCTTTTTGGGACAAAGGTCTACCCATCAATTCATTTGCTGCAAATACACCTGCTACTGCAGAGGCAGCCGATGAACCTAAGCCAGAGCCCAAAGGCATGTCCTTGTGGAGCGCCATTGCAAATCCTTGATCTGTTCTACCAATGTATTCTAAATATTTTTGAATAGCAATCCCTGCTGTATTCTTATGAACATCTAAAGGTAAGCGACCTTCATCACCGGTAATTTCAGTGATGATAATACCAGGAGCATCCTTTTTAGTTAAAACGACTTCATCACCTGGTCGATCTACTGCAAAACCAAAAATATCAAATCCACAAGCTACATTTGCTACTGTTGCAGGGGCATAAACTCTTACTTGTTCCATTCTTATGCTAAATTACCAAGTGAAACAATATCTGCAAATACACCAGAGGCAGTTACCTCTGCTCCAGCACCTGGCCCTTTGATTACCAAAGGACGATCATGATACCTCTGTGTTGTAAAGGCAATCACATTATCAGCACCATCCATTTGATAAAAAGGATGTGTTTGGTCTACTTGCCTCAAGCCGATGGTAATTTTATTATTCTCCAATGCAGCTATATACCTCAATTTTTTACCATTCTGATAGGCCTCATTGACTAAATCCTCAAAGTAAGAATTAGACATTTCTAATTCATCAAAAAAAGCTTCAACAGTAGTTGCTTGTTCGCAATTGGAAGGAATGATTTTCTCTATTGTAATGTCTGAAAACTCTAATTTAAGGCCGATTTCTCGACTCAAAATCAATATTTTTCTGGCGACATCCATTCCAGACAAGTCTTCTCTCGGATCGGGCTCAGTATATCCTTTTTCCTTGGCTTGTTTAACAACCTCTGCAAAAGATTTACCTGGAACAAATTGATTGAAGATAAAGGATAAAGTTCCGGATAAAACACCTTCGATTTTTTCAAATCGATCGCCAGAGGCAATGAGACCTTGCAAGGTATTAATTACTGGCAAACCAGCTCCCACATTTGTTTCATACAAAAACTTAACCCCTTTACTTAAGGCTGTTTGATGAAGTTCAGCATATTGTTTATATGGACCTGAATTGGCTACTTTGTTGGGAGTAACCACCGAAATAGAGGATTTAAATAAACCTAAATAATGATGGTAAATTTCCTTATTGGCGGTGCAATCAGCAAAAACCGCATTTGGTAGGTTTAATTCTTTGATTGTATTCACGAAGCCTACTAAATCATTAGCTTCTCCCTTTTCATTCACAAGATCAATAGCTTTTTCTAAATCAATCCCCTCTTCTTGGATTAATTGTTTTCTAGAATTAGCAATTCCAATCAATTTAACCTTTAATCCACGGTATTTAGCTAAAAATCGTTCTTGACCTGCTAATTGCTTCAATAAAGTTTTTCCAATTAAACCTGTTCCAACTAAATACAAATGAAGTGTACGTAATTGAGAGAAAAAGAATGTCTCATGGATAACATTTAAAGCCTTTGAAAGATCTTTCTGTTCAATGACCACTGAAATATTTAATTCAGAAGATCCTTGAGCAGTTGCCACAATATTAATTCCATTTTTACCCAACACAGAAAACAGTTTTCCACTAACACCTGTATGATTTCGCATACCTTCACCCACTACAGCAATGACAGACAAATCTCTTTGGACTTCAATTCCCTCGATATCGCCATTTGAAATTTCCTTTTCAAATTCTTTGCTCAAAATGTTTTTTACTTTATCTGCCATTTGAGGCTCAATGGCAAAACAAATGGAGTGTTCTGAAGAGGCTTGAGAAATTAAAATAACAGAAACGTTTTCCTTTGATAAAACCGTGAAAAGTTTAGCAGAAACACCAGCCACTCCTACCATTCCAGAGCCTTGTACATTAACCAAAGCCAATTGATCAATTGAACTAATACCCGTGATAATATATTTGCTGGCAGCATGTTTTTTACTCACAACCGTACCAACAAAATCGGGATTAAAAGTATTTAAAACCCTGATTGGAATAGATTTGGCGAAAGCAGGTTGAAGCGAGGGAGGATAAATTACCTTTGCTCCAAAATGTGTCAATTCCATTGCCTCGGCGTATGAAATTGCTGGAATGGTAAAGGCAGTTGATACTTTTCTCGGATCAGCAGTCATCATTCCATCTACATCTGTCCAAATTTCAATTTCATCTACACCCAAAGCTGCCCCTAATATCGATGCGGTATAATCAGAACCCCCACGACCTAAAGTCGTGGTCTCCCCTTTTGCATTTGAACCAATAAAACCGGTTACTAATCCGATTTGATCGCCTAAAGATGTAAAATAGGCAACAATTTTTTCATTAGTTTGTGAAAAATCAACAATCGACTTGCCAAATTCGTCGTTTGTTTGAATGATATCACGAGCATCTACATAAGCAACTTGCAGGCCCTTTTCACGTAAAATGTGAAAAATCATAGAAGTGGAAAGTCGTTCACCAAAACTAACTAATAAGTCAGATGATTTAGGAGAAATTTCTTTTAACAAAGAAATACCTTTTAAAACATCCTTTAATTCATTGATTAAGGTGCGAATGTGTGCAATTACTTGAGATTGTCCTTTTACCGGAATAAAGTGTTTAACAACTTCAAAATGGCGATTTTCAATGGTTTCAATCAACTCAATAGCATTTTTTTTACCTTTTGAGGCTAGGCTACCAGCTTCCAACAGTTGGTTGGTTACACCACTCATAGCCGAAAATACTACTGAAAATTTTGATTGAGACTGAACGTTTTTCTCAATGATGGAAATTAATAAGCTGATACTTTCAATACTTCCGCAGCTTGTTCCACCGAATTTTAGTATTTTTTTCATAAAATTTGTTTCGAAAGCCTCTACAAACAGGCTTTAAGAAACAAATATACAGATTATGACTGATTTTTACCTAAAATTTTATGTCCTTTCCTTCTTCTTTTAGTCGATTTATTGAAATTATCGGATAAAACTGAAATACTTCCATCTACTTCAAAAACGGCTAAATTTACTTCAGCAATGGTTTGAACACCATGTTCTCTGACTGCAACCATAAGTTCATCGATAGAAATCTCTGATTTTTTAAGTCCAGAAAGAACTAATTTTCCGTCATAAACCAAAGTAACAGGTTCTCCATCTAATAATTTATCAATGGAAGGAAATAAAAAAGTTACTTTTTTTATCGAGAAATTTAAAATAAAAAGGGCTAGAGCAGACGTTATTCCACCTTGCAAGGAAGAATCCCCACCCACCATCGCATTCTGAACTGAATTGGAAATAAGGAGGATAAAAACTAAATCCGTTATGGTGAGTTGTGCAAATTCTTTTTTCCCAAAAAGACGAATAGCCGCTACAATGAAAATGTATACGGCTATTGATCTAAGGGCTATCATTAGGTAGCCTTCCATATGAGCTATTTTTTCTTTTCAGCAGCCATCACCATGGACAGGTTTAATTTAGCGGCTAAATCATATACATTTGTCAAATCTTGTACAGTTTGGTTGCGATCCATTCGAACTATTAAAGTGGCCGCTTTTTTAATTTCTACTTCTTGGGTTAATTCTTGTTCCAAATTCAATGGATCAATTTGGCGATCATCGATGAAGTAATTTTTATTTTCATCAACGGTCAATTTAATGACTTCGTTCGCTGGCGTGCTTTGTGGCTTTGTGCTTTCAGGAAGCAATAATTTAATGGCATCCGGCGAGGCTAAGGTAGATATCATTAAAAAGAACATCAAAAGAAAGAAAAGGATATCGGCCAGCGCTCCTGTTTCTACCTCAGATTGTTCTCTTGGTCTTTTTCTAAAATTCATAATCTTATTTGCTTGCTGGCTTATGTAAAATATCTAAGAAATCAATCGCTGTAATTTCCATTTTATTGATGGTACGATCAATCATGGTGGTTAATAATGTGTATAAAACATAGGCGATAATACCCACAATTAAACCAGAGGCTGAGGTTACCATTTTCTCATAAATACCACCTGCGATGGTTGAAATATCAATTTTATTTGAAATTGAAATATTATGAAAGGTACGAATCATACCAGTAACCGTTCCTAAGAAACCAAACATTGGAGCTATTCGAGCAATAGCCGAAAGAATTCCTAAATTCTTTTCCATGTTATAAATTTCTACTTTCGCTTTGTTTTCAATTGCCGTTTCAATATCACGAATTGGGGAGCCTAAACGAGACAATCCCTTTTCCAATAATTTAGCAATTGGATATTGAGATGTTTTACAATAGGTAATTGCCGATTGAACATTTCCACTAACGAGCATATCATTAATCGTATGCAAAAAATTCTCATCTAATTTAGCTGTTTTACTAATGTATAAATAGCGTTCAATAAACAAGAAGACTGCTCCTATGAATAAAAGACCAATTGGATACATCACATACCCACCTTTGGATAATAAGTCAATCACACTGAATTCTTCTACTACTTTAGCCACTTGTTGTCCAGCTTGTGAATTTGCTAATGTATCAACAACACCAGCTGTAGAATCGGCCACCTGGGCTCCTGCTTGTAATAAAATGGTTGTTAGCGAAAATGCCATAAATGAATGTTTTTAAGAATTTCAATTAACTACAAGTTTACAATTTTTTTTTTACAATTTTATCAGTAAATGTCAGTTTTCCGATTTGATTCAAAAAAATAACCCTCTTTTAAACTAAATGTAGAAAACCAGAGAGTGGGATGATGCATATGCTGTAAAATAATATCAATTTCAATCATCGCCGCTGGCAGAATTCCTGCTCGAAATGGTTTCATACCAGGGAATTCTTCCCTTTGTTTCAAAGTCAATTGCTCTAATAAACGCTTGTGATGATAAAATATTTCAACCGAAAGTTGAAATGAGTTTCTAAAATCTAAATCCTTCCTTTCTTTGGACAAATTTTCCAAGTCGTTCAAGGTTTCAAAGGCACCTGCTGCGCCAATTAGATGTTTTGGCTGATACATTCGAATAGCTTCTAACAAATCTGGAATTTGTTGCAAAACATATTGGTACATTTGATTTTTATAATCAATAGAAAACTCACCTTGTTCATGAAACATCGATAACATTTTTAATCCACCAATTTCATAACTGTTTTTCATTAAAATTTCTCGATTGCGAAACAAAATAAATTCAGTGCTACCACCACCAATATCCATAATCAAACTGGTTTCACTCCAAGGATTAGGCATTGATTCTCTTACCCCTGTAAATATGTAATCTGCCTCTTTTTGTCCATCTATTTTCAATGTCTTGATCTCATATCTTTTTGAGATTTCATCTAAAAACTCTTGACCATTTTTAGCATTTCGAATTATAGAAGTTCCAATTGCCACAATGCTGCTGTGTGAAATTTGATGAGATTGTATCAACCTGAAAAAATAATCAAGAGCCTTCCAGGCTCTTTGTTTAGCTTCTTCTTGAATCAAGCCTGAATCCATTGCACCTTTTCCCAATGAAACAGCAAATGATGTATTTTCAATTATCTGGATTTTACTCGAAGATTTATCCCAATCGGCAATTAATAATTGAAACGTATTGGTTCCTAAATCGATGACTACTTGCATGAATAAATTTTGAATTTTTTTGACAAAAATAATGTTATATACAGATAATTCTTTCAATTTTTTTTTCTTAATTTATATAAATTTTAATTAAACAAGCCTCCTATGTTACATCCAAACTTTGATGACGAAAATGAAGATATCCATTCTTCAATTGAGCGCTTTGAAAGGATGATTTCAGAACAGGAGGATTCTTTTTTTGATTTAGATACCATTGAACAAATAGCAGACCATTACTTAACTAATGGTAAAATCGACGAAGCTATTCAAGCCTGCGATTTTGGCTTGAAACATTTTCCCTACACAGTTGAACTTATCAATATTAAAGCAAATGCCCTAGGAGAAAATTTATTGGCCGATGAAGGCCTTGAATTAATTGAATCAGCCTTATTATTGTTTCCAAGTGATTTGGAATTAAATCTAACAAAAGCTACGCTTTTGAGTTGTTTGGATGAACACCAAAAGGCTGTTGAGCTCCTTTTGCATCTATTAGATAACCATTCAGAAAAAGATGAAATTTATTATCGACTAGGTTTCGTTTATGCTCGCTGGACAAAATACAGAGAAGCCATAGACATGTTTAAAAAGGCATTGGAAGAAAATCCAGAAAATGAACTAGCTCTAGTCGAATTAGCCAATGCTTTGGATAATATTGGAAAAATAGAAGAAAGCATAGAGTATTATCAACGTTATATTGACAATGATCCATTTTCCTACACGGGTTGGTACAATATGGGAATTGCTTTTGCAAAACTCAAGCAGTTTGAAAAGGCAATTGATGCTTATCAATTTTCATTGGCAATCGAATCCACTTTTGCCTCGGCTTATTTCAATTTAGGCAACATATACATGGGACTCAAGGATTATTTGCTAGCTGAAGAGAATTACCTGCAATGTTTAAAATATGACGAGCCTAATGCGGAAATATATAGTTGTTTAGGCTCCTGCTACGAAAGGCAAAAGAAATTAAATGAGGCCATTAAATATTACAAAGAGGCTATCAAAATTGATCATTTTTGGGATGAGGCATTCTATGGACTAGCCTATTGCCTAACAGAAACAGAAAATTGGTTTGAAGCTTTACATTTTATAAAAAAAGCCATCAAATTAAACGAAAGCAATGCTCTTTACTGGACTGGATTAGGCGATATTGAGGCCTACTTAGGAAATACCATATCAGCCAATGAAGCCTTTCAAAAATCAATTGAATTGGATTCATTTTTGTCCATTACTTGGATAAAATGGGCTCAATTACATTATGATTTAAATGATTTTGAAAAAGCAGCCGACATCATGCTTTCAGCAATTGATGAATTACCAGAAGAAGCTGAATTGTATTATAGATGTGCAATTTTCTTAATAAAAGGAGGACAATTCAAGGAAGCCTTTCATTTTTTAGAATCTGGTTTGTTATTAGACTATGATAAACATGAAATAATTTTTGAATTTTTTCCTAATTTGGATACCCAAAAAGCCATTTTTAAACTCATTCAACAATATAAAAAACAATAACTAACCAAATTTTAACTAATTATTTCCCTAAAACCCTTATGAAAAAATTACTTCTATTAACATTAATGCTGAGTGTTGGATTTATTGGATTTACCCAACAAAAATCAACGAGTCTCCCAATCCCTGAAAAAATCGCGAGTGCTGAAGGGATTACCGAGTACAAATTAGGAAATGGATTAAAAGTATTATTATTTCCTGATCCATCTAAACAAACAATTACCGTTAACATTACCTATTTGGTTGGCTCACGACATGAAGGATACGGAGAAACGGGCATGTCGCACCTTTTAGAACATATGGTTTTCAAAGGAACCAAAGAAAAACACAAAGAGGTTGCCAAGGAGATTTCTGACCATGGAGCACAATTCAACGGTACTACATGGTTAGATCGAACCAATTATTTTGAAACATTTGCAGCCACTGATGAGAATTTGGATTGGGCATTAGATATGGAAGCAGATCGAATGGTCAATTCTAGAATTGATAAAAAAGATTTGGAAACTGAAATGACAGTGGTTCGAAATGAATTTGAAATGGGTGAAAATGACCCCGGAAGCGTTTTGATGGAACGAATCGTTTCCACTTCATTCCTTTGGCATAATTATGGAAATTCTACCATTGGAGCTCGTTCAGATATTGAGAAAGTTCCAATAGAAAATTTACAAGCGTATTATAGAAAATATTACCAACCAGACAATGCAGTTTTATTGGTAGCAGGAAAATTTGATCCTAAAAAAACCTTGGCATTGATCAACCAAAAGTTTGGAAATATTCCACGACCTGAAAGAGTTTTACCTTATACTTTTACATCTGAGCCTACTCAGGATGGAGAAAGAGAAGTCAAATTGCGTAGAGTTGGTGATGTGCAAGTTGTTGGCTTAGCTTATCATATTCCATCTGGTTTGCATCCTGATTATATCGCATGTGATGTATTAACAGACTTACTAACAGACGCTCCTTCTGGAAAATTGTATAAAGCCTTGGTTGAAACCAAAAAAGCTTCCTCTCAATTTGGATTTAGTTTTCAATTAAAAGAACCAGGTTTAACCTATTTTGGAGCAGAAGTTCTAAAAGATAAATCCATCGATACGGTAAAACGCATCATGATCGAAACCATTGAGCAATTTGCCAAAACGCCTCCAAGTCAAGAGGATTTAGATCGCATCAAGACTAAAAATCAAAAAAACATTGAACTATTATTGAATAATGCGCAACGAGTAGGTGTTGGACTGTCCGAATACATTGCATTAGGAGATTGGCGTATGTTGTTTCATACGAGAAACCAATTGGAAAAATTAACGCCAGCCGATATTCAACGTGTTGCCCAAAAATATTTTATTCCAGCAAATCGTACATCAGGTATTTTTATTCCAACTGAAAAACCAGAGAGGGCAGAAATTCCTGAAGCTAAAGATGTAGCTGAAGTCATTAAAGATTATAAGCCTAAGGCCGCAGTGGCAGATGGAGAAGCTTTTGATCCAAGTCCAGCAAATATTGATTCCCGCACAAAAACAGAAACTATCGAAGGAATTAAGTTGGCATTGCTTTCTAAGAAAACCAGAGGAGGTGCTGTTTTTGGTCGCTTAACTCTACGTTTTGGTGATGAAAAATCCTTATTAGGAACAAGTGTTGCTGCTGATTTAGCAGCTGATATGTTGAGTAAAGGAACTACCACAAAAACGCGTCAACAGTTCCAAGATGAATTGGACAAATTAAAAGCGAGAGTAAGTATTTCAGGTGGACCTACTCAAGCAAATGTGAGCATTGAAACTACAAAAGAAAATTTGATTCCAACCCTTAAATTAGTAGCCGATGCTCTTAAAAATCCTGTTTTTGATGCTTCAGAATTTGAAAAATTAAAACAAGAAAATTTAACAAGTATTGAAACACAAAAAAGCGAGCCATCGGCCAAGGCCTCAGACGCTTTGAATCAATTAACATCTGGACATTATCCTAAAAATGATGTACGCTATAAACCAACGCTAGAAGAATCTTCAGAGTTATATAAAAATGCAAAAATAGAGGATTCGAAAAATTTCCATAAAAACTTCTATGGAGCTTCAAATGCTACCTTCTCAGTAGTTGGCGATTTTGATGAGGCTCAAGTAAAGGATATCATAAAAAGCGAATTTGCTTCTTGGAAGTCTCCTAAGCCATTTGTTCGTGTGGCTGATTCATTTAAGGAGATAAAAGCACAGAATAAATCAATTGAAACTCCTGATAAAGCAAATGCATTTTTCTTGGCCTACCAACCGCTTAAAATGAAAGATTCTCATCCAGATTACCCAGCCATGGAATTAAGTAATTATATGTTAGGCGGCGGATCAGGATTGAGCTCTCGTTTGATGAATCGTATCCGTCAAAAGGAAGGTCTATCCTATGGTGTTGGTTCCCAATTTGCAGCCAATCCTTTGGATGAAACAGGTGCATTTGTAGGTTATGCAATTTATGCGCCAGAAAATTTAGCAAAATTAGAAGCTGCCTTCAAAGAAGAAATTGAAAAAGTCCTTAAAGAAGGATTTACTCAAAAAGAAATTGATGAGGCCAAAAAATCATTGACACAGGCAAGACAAGTTAGTCGTTCTCAGGACAATTCATTAAGTGGCTTATTGAATTCAAACCTTTACTTAGGTAGAAGTATGAAATGGTCGAAAGAATTGGAGGACAAAATAAATGCCCTAACACCTGAACAGATTCTTCAAGCTACGCGAAGAAACATCGATTTATTAAAGATGTCCTTTATAAAAGCAGGAGATTATGCGGGGGCTGCCAAAAAAGTAGCTGAAAAAGCAGAAAATAAACCTAGCAACGCTGGGGCAGTTGGTGGAGCACCGAAGTAATCAAAAATAAGAAGTGGAAAGTGGAAAGTTGAAAAATAATATATTTCAACTCTCCACTTTCTACTTTCAACTCTAACAGAATTCCTCAAACGCGCCCTCTAAATGAGCAGCAATCATTTCTGCTGAGCGGCCTTCAATGTGATGGCGTTCTACAAAATGCACTAATTCTCCATCTTTAAATAAGGCAATTGATGGAGATGATGGAGGGAATGGTAAAGTATATTCACGTGCCTTCTGGGTGGCCTCTGAATCAACACCAGCAAACACCGTTACTAGATGATCTGGCTTTTTCTCAGAAACGGATACAGCCTCTTTTACACCAGGTCGTGCTGTCCTTGCGGAACATCCACAAACTGAATTGATGAACAATAAGGTTGTTCCTGATTGAGCCATTACTTGCTCTACCTCTGAAGCGGTTTTTAACTCTGTAAATCCGCCTTCTACAATATCCATCCTCATCGGATGTACTAAGTGTTCTGGATACATATTAATTAAATTAACAATTATAAAAATCCTAATTCTAATTTGGCTACTTCTGACATCATATCCTGCGAATATGGAGGATCGAATGTTAATTCAACTGAAACATCAGAAACGCCTTCTATGTCGCGAATGGCCTTTTCGATATCGACAGGAATAGACTCTGCAGAAGGGCAAGAAGGAGAAGTTAAGGTCATTAGGACATATACATTATTCACTGGAAAAATTTTAATTTCATAAATCAATCCAAGTTCATAAACGTCTACAGGAATTTCTGGATCATAAACTGTTTTAATTGCTTTAACAACTTGTTCCTTTAATTCCGCTTCTGTTAGCATACTGCCTTTTTCTTGTGTTTGCTCCATTTTTTTAAACCTTTGCAGAAAACGCCAAAGCATAATTTTTCATTTGTTTAACCATGGCTAATAAACCATTTGACCTTGTTTGAGCCAAATGCTGACTCATTCCGATTGCATCAATAAAGTATAAATCGGTTTTTAAAATATCCTGTGGACTTTGATTAGATAATACTCGAATTAACATGCTAATCAAACCCTTAACAATTACTGCCTCCGAATCAGCTTCAAAAACTACCTTTCCATTTAGCAAAATTGCATTTAACCAAACTTTACTTTGACAGCCTTTGATTACATGCTCCTCCGTTTTATTTTCAATTGACATTGGTGGCAATTTCTTTCCTAAATCAATCAAATATTCATATTTATCAGTCCAATCCTCGAAGAGCTCGAATTCTTCAATTAAACTATCCTGAATTTCATTAATGGATGCAGCCATTATTTTAACATATTTACTACTTTTTGTAGGGAAGCTACAAAAGAATCTATTTCATCTACCGTGTTATAAAACGCAAAGGATGCCCTACAAGTTCCCACAATATCAAATCGTTTCATAAGAGGTTGAGCGCAATGATGGCCTGTTCGAATGGCAATACCATATTTATCCAATAATACACCTATATCTTGTGGATGGATACCGTCTATCAAGAAACTTATTACTGCAATTTTTTGTTTTGCTTGTCCAATAATTCTCAAGCCGTCAACGGCTTGAAGTTTATTTGTAGCATAATCTAAAAGAGCTTTTTCTTGTTCCCAAATTATATTTTTAGGTAAAGAAGCTAAATAATCAAAACTTGCACCAAATGCAATTACATCAGCTATATTGGGTGTTCCCGCTTCAAATTTGTACGGTAACTCATTGTAAGTGGTACCATCAAATGAAACTTCTTTGATCATCTCTCCTCCTCCTTGATAGGGAGGCATGGATTCCAATAAATCTTTCTTCCCATAAAGGACCCCAACTCCAGTTGGACCAAATAACTTGTGGGCAGAAAAGGCTAAAAAATCAATATCTAATGCCTGCACATCAATTTCAAAATGAGCCACGGATTGTGCTCCGTCTATCAAAATTTTTGCTCCTACCTGATGGGCCAATTGAATCATTTCTTCAATTGGATTAATCGTACCAATTGCATTTGAAACATGATTGACTGCAACCAACTTTACCTTTTCAGTGAGCAGGTTTTTATAGGCCTCTAAATCCAATTCCCCATTGTCTAAAACTGGTATTACCTTGATTTCTGCACCTTTTTCAGCTGCAATCATTTGCCAAGGAACAATATTGGAATGATGCTCCAAATTTGATATCAATAGTTGATCACCTTTTTGAATAAAGGCTCTACCAAATGTTTGAGCAACTAAATTGATTCCTCCGGTGGTCCCTGAGGTAAGAATAACTTGAGAAGCATCTGGCGAATTGATAAATTGAGCAATTTTTTTCCTGGTATTTTCGTAGGCTGAAGTTGCTCTCTCTGCCAAAGCATGTATGCCGCGATGAATATTGGCATTATCATTTTGATAATAATGGTTCAGGGCATCAATCACCGTTTGAGGCTTTTGAGTTGTGGCTGCATTATCAAAATAAATCAAGGGTTTTCCATTTACTTGTTGATCAAGAATTGGAAAATCTTTACGAATTGCTTCAATATTTATGGGTAGTGCCATTAGATTGTTAAATCGTTAGATGCCTTTATTTTTCCGATGATTTTATCTGATAAAGTTTGTTTTATCTGTTCAAAAGGAATTTTATTGATAACTTCTTGTGCAAAAGCTAACAATAATAAAGTTTTAGCAGACTGTAAGGATATTCCACGAGAACGCATGTAAAACAAAGATTCTTCGTTCAATTGTCCCGTAGTTGTGCCATGTGAACATTTCACGTCATCTGCCCATATTTCTAATTGTGGTTTGGTATTCATGGATGCTTTGCTTGAAGCCAAAACATTTCGACAACTTTGGAATGCATTGGTTTTTTGTGCGTCTTTGCGAACAAAAATCTTACCATTGAACACACCAGTAGATTGATCCATCAATACGCCTTTGTATAATTCATTAGATTCGGAATTAGGCATTCGGTGATCTACAATCGTATGAGAATCCATTAATTGATTTCCTGCTGGGACATATAGGCCATTCAAATTGGAAACTACATCCTCTCCATTGATATAAAAGTGTAAATTATTTCTTAATATACCTCCATTTAGAGAAAGCGTAAATGTTTCGGCGTGGCTTTTATCATCTTGAAAGATAAATGTTTGATCTATGTGGGTTGAATCATCGCTCAAGTCTTGCTCCTTTAAATAGGTAAACTTCGCTCCCTCTGAAAGAAAAATCTCCTGTACATAACTCGAAAAAAAAGTTTTACCTTTTTCTGATTTTACAGTTTCAATAATTGATAATTCACTGTTTTTTTCAAGATAAACAATCAATTTGGATTGAAAAGCGGTATTTGAGTCAAATCCATTCAAAGTAAAATCTAGTTGAATTGGATTTTCATTAACTACTCCTTCTTTTACCCATAAAACCAAAGGCGCTTGACAAAGATGTTCATTTAAGTCATAGAATGGATTTTGATCCAGAATTGGATTTTTCGCTTCCCAAACCGATTTAAATGATTTGGATTGATGCAATAAATCGTTCAAACTGATGATATGCAATCCTTCTGATTCAGCAACCAATAAACTTAATTCCCTCCAATTCCAATTAACCTCATTTAACGTTTTAAGAGATGTATATTTCCACTCTTCCATTTTGGAAGTAGGAAAACCTACAGCCTGAAATGATTTGATGGCTAATTCTGTTGCTTTTGATTCCATATTAATCTACCTCTGCTTTAATCCAGTCGTAACCTTTTTCTTCTAATTCAAGCGCTAATTCTTTTGTACCAGACTTTACGATTCTTCCTTTGTACAATACGTGAACAAAATCAGGAACGATATAATCTAATAAACGTTGATAATGTGTAACAACAATTGTTGCATTGTCTGGTGACTTTAATTTATTGACACCTTCAGCTACAATTCTCAATGCATCGATATCTAAACCAGAATCGGTTTCATCCAAAATAGCTAATTTAGGATTTAAAACTGCCATTTGGAATATTTCATTGCGTTTCTTTTCACCACCAGAGAATCCTTCATTTAAAGCTCTAGATAACAAGGATTGGTCAATATTAACATAGGCCATCTTTTCTTTAAACATTTTCAAAAACTGAACAGCGTCCATTGGCTCTTCTCCTCGATATTTACGAATTTCATTTACGGCCGATTTTAGAAAATTTGTTGTGGAAACCCCTGGGATTTCTACTGGATATTGAAATGCAAGGAAAATTCCCTCAGCGGCTCTTTCTTCTGGAGCCAATTCCAATAAATCTTTACCTTGAAATAATACGGAACCCTCGGTTACCTCATAATCTTCTCTTCCTGCTAAAACGGAAGCCAAAGTTGATTTACCTGAACCATTTGGACCCATAATCGCATGAACCTCACCTGGCTTAACTTCTAAATTGATGCCTTTTAAAATTTCTTTCTCTCCTATTCGGGCATGTAAATTATTAATTGAAAGCATATTAAATTGTTGATTCTTGAATTAGGGAACAAAATTACATGTACTTTTGTTCAAAAACCATAGATTATTTAGAATTAATTTAAATAAGATTAAAAAAATCAAAAAAAATGTAATTTTGTAAAAAAATTAGAAGCGATGGTAACGGTAACAGATTTAGCAGCAGATAAAATCAAAGAGTTAAGAAACAAAGAAGGATTGACAGATCAATTCCACATTCGAGTAGCTGTTGAAGGGGGCGGATGTTCTGGTTTGATGTATAATTTAGATTTTTCAGCGGAGAAAAAAGATAACGACATGGTTTTTGAAGACAAGGGTATCAAAATTATGGTAGATAAAAAATCGATTCTTTATTTAGCTGGTACAGAATTGGATTTTTCTGATGGTCTAAATGGCAAGGGTTTTCAATTCAAAAATCCAAATGCAGCCAGAACTTGTGGTTGTGGAGAGAGTTTTTCTATTTAATTGGAGAGTGAAGAGTGAAGAGTGGAGAGTGAAGAGTGGAGAGTGAAGAGTGAAGAGTGAAGAGTGAAGAGTGAAGAGTGAAGAGTGAAGAGTGAAGAGTGAAGAGTGAAGAGTAGAAAGTGGAGAATTGAAAGTTTTTGTTTATTTTGCTTTCTTCATTTTCAACTTTCAACTTTCAACTTTCAACTTTCAACTTTCAACTTTCAACTTTCAACTTTCAACTTTCAACTTTCAACTTTCAACTTTCAACTTTCAACTTTCAAC